>OGNG01000013.1_pt1 | contig 149344 bp, 188 predicted proteins | sample 1573431 | NCBI WGS metagenome assembly OGNG01 (sample SAMEA2581927, study PRJEB24529) | metagenome | biome: Human gut stool | place: China | collected 2011
TAAAATGGGGAAAAATTTCTCATTTTAACTTGTACTAAATCTTGACATAGAACCATGGCGAGGTATTCTATAAGTAAGCGCTAAGAAAAACAAGCGACTGCGAAGCAGGCATTTGTGTCAAAATTACAAGGAGGTATTACAATGGACGCAGCACAATTAATTATTGAGGGAAAGGGTTACTTAGGTATTGAGTTTGGGTCTACCAGAATTAAAGCCGTTCTGGTGGATAAGTCAGGAAATGTATTGGCATCCGGTGGACACAGCTGGGAAAACCGTTATGAAGATGGTGTCTGGACCTATTCTCTGAACGATATTTGGGATGGCTTACAGGATTGTTACAAGGATCTTAAGGAGAATGTGAAGAAGGAGTACGGTGTTACCTTAAAGCACTTAGATGCCATCGGATTCTCTGCGATGATGCATGGTTATCTGGCGTTTGATGAGAATGATACCATTCTGGTTCCGTTCCGTACCTGGAGAAATACGATTACAGAGGAAGCAGCTTCAAAGCTTACTGCAGAATTTAACTATAACATTCCGCAGAGATGGAGCATTGCACATCTTTATCAGGCAATCCTGAACGGGGAAGAGCATGTTCCCTATGTGGATTTCTTTACAACACTGGCAGGCTATGTTCATTGGAGACTGACCGGAAGAAAGGTACTTGGAGTCGGTGATGCATCGGGAATGTTCCCGATTGACATTCACACCGGGGATTATGATCAGGCGATGATTCAGAAGTTTGATAAGCTGGTTGCGGATCAGAATTATCGTTGGAATCTCCGTGATATTCTTCCGAGGGTGTTAGCAGCAGGAGAGGAAGCAGGTGTGCTGACCGAAGAAGGAGCTTCCCTTCTTGATCCGAGTGGGGATCTGCAGGCAGGCATTCCGCTCTGTCCCCCGGAGGGTGATGCAGGAACCGGTATGGTCGCAACGAACAGCGTTGCGAAACGAACCGGTAATATCTCTGCAGGAACCTCCATATTTGCCATGGTAGTTCTGGAAAAGGAGCTTTCCAAGGTATATCCGCAGATCGACCTTGTAACTACGCCGGATGGCGCGCTGGTTGGTATGGTACACTGTAATAATTGTACTTCAGATATCAATGCGTGGGTGAATCTGTTCAGGGAATTCGGTGAAATGTATGGTTTAACCTTTGATATGAATGATCTGTTTACAAAGCTTTACAGTGTTGCATTAAAGGGTGATCCGGACTGTGGCGGAATGATTTCCTATAATTACTTTTCCGGAGAGCCGGTTACCGGTTTTGATGCCGGTGCACCGTTGTTTGTACGTGATGCCGAGAGTAAGTTTACACTGGCGAATACCATGAGAATGCATCTGTATTCTGCACTTGCAGCTTTAAAATCCGGTATGGATCTGATGCTGAAGGAAGAGGGTGTCCAGGTAGACCAGTTATTTGGACATGGCGGCTATTTCAAAACAAAAGGTGTCGGACAGAGAATTGCGGCAGCAGCTATGAATGCACCGGTATCGGTTATGGAAACAGCCGGTGAGGGCGGTGCCTGGGGTATTGCTGTTCTGGCTGCATTCCTTGCTAAGAAGAAGGACGGCCAGAGCCTTGGCGAGTTCTTGAATGAGGAGATTTTTGCCGGAAACAAGGGTGTTAAGATGGATCCTATGGCAGAGGATGTCGAGGGCTTTGAGAAGTTCATGGAGAAGTATATGAAGAATCTCCCGGCTGAGAAGGCTGCTGTTGAGGCACTGTAGACATATTTTAAAAACATGTAAATGTTGATAAAGATTTAAGAATAACTATAAGATAAACATCTTAAAGTAAGAGATAAATATTTGGAAGGAAGGTTCTGTCATGTTAGAAGAATTAAAAAAGAAGGTATACGAAGCAAATATGCTTCTTCCGAAATATGGTCTGGTAACATTTACCTGGGGTAATGTGAGTGCTATTGACCGTGAAACCGGATATTTTGTGATTAAGCCAAGTGGTGTGGATTATGAAATTATGAAGCCGGAAGATATGGTGGTTATGGATCTTGAAGGAAACCGTGTGGAAGGAAGGTATAAGCCATCCTCCGATACACCGACCCATCTGGAGCTGTATAAGGCGTTTCCGGAAATAGGTGGAATTGTACATACCCATTCTTCCTATGCAACGAGCTGGGCACAGACCGGAAGAAGTATTCCCTGTTATGGTACGACTCATGCGGATTATTTCTACGGAGAAATCCCCTGTGTGAGATGTCTGACGAAGGAAGAGATTAACTCTGCTTACGAAGAAAATACCGGACACCTGATTGTTTCGGAATTTAAACGCATGAAGAAGGATGTAATGGCAGTTCCTGCAGTGTTGTGCAAGAATCATGGTCCTTTTTCCTGGGGCAAGGATGCAAAGGAGGCCGTCCACAATGCGGTGGTTCTTGAAGAGGTTGCTAAGATGGCATATCGAACCGAGCTGATTCATCCGCAGGTAGCACCTGCCCCGCAGGAATTACAGGATAAGCATTATTTCCGTAAGCATGGTGCAAATGCATATTACGGACAGAATTAACAGGATATCGAGAGGGTATAAAACAGATGAAGATGAAAACAGCACCTATGGGGTAGAACAGCTGGGATTGTTATGGAGCGGCTGTTACAGAAGATATCGTACGACGGAACGCTGAATTTATGGCTGAGCATCTGAAGGAGTACGGTTGGGAATATATTGTGGTGGATATCCAATGGTATGTGCCTTATGCTGCAACCAATGAGTATCATCCTTGCAAAGCTGATTACAGCAATGACAAAAGAAGGAAAATTTAAGGATGCCATTCAGGATAAGATTGGAGCGACTGTTGACACAACGGACCTGAAAAAACAGTTATCTGTATTAAATGCAAGTCTTCATCAGGCAGAGACTATTAAAACCCGCCTTGAACAGCAGATGGATAATCTGGATGTTACGGACACTCATTACGATAAAAAAATATCAGATTTACAGAGACGATTGGATGCTCAATATGATAGAATAGATGAAGCGTATTCAGAATGTACGGATGCTGAAAAGAAACAGTTCATGCAGGCTTTTATTGAACGCATTGATATATTCCCGGAAAGACGGGAAGATGGAAATTGGATTCAGAATATTAAGTTTCAGTTTCCAGTACCGATTATTAAAGAAGGCAAGGAAGTAGCACAAATCAAGGGAATTTCTTTGGACAAGGAGAAATCAAATGAGCATATGGTTTCCTTGGAAAAGTTATCAACACTTGAGACAATAGTATCACTAAATAAAACTGCAATATAATTAAATATATGGGGGGGGAAAAAAATATGTTTAAGATAGCAATATGTGATGATGAACGTCATTTCAGGGAGCTGATTCATAGAATTCTGGAGGAATATATGGGTCAGACGGGAATGGTTTATCAGATTGATGAGTTTCAATCCGGAGAGGAATTGCTTTGTCAGGGAATAGAACTTGTTAAATATCAAGTTGTTTTTCTTGATGTCAATATGACGGGGTTAAATGGCATTGAAACAGCCCGGAAAATCCGGAAAATCAGTGAGGATATATATATTGCATTTATAACGGCATTTATGACATATACGCTGGAAGGGTACAGAGTAAATGCTGTCAGATACATTCTTAAAAATACTGTCAATATGCCACAGATGATTTTTGAATGTATGGATACAATTATTTCTAAGCTGAATTACGTTGTGAAAAAGAAAATCTTCCGTTTTAATGAAGGAATGAAAAATGTATCGTTAGAGCGTCTGTTATATATTGAAAGCAGACTGCATAAACTGATGTTTTATATTATGGAAGATGAGCTTAATATGTACACACTGTATGATACGCTCAATGATATAGAGAAAGAACTGGCAGGAAACGATTTTATCCGGATTCATCAGAGTTATTTAGTTAATATGAAACATATTGTAAAGATGAGCAGAAATAAAAACGGAAGGCATGATGCAGTATTAAGCAATGGAATAAAACTGGGAATTCCCAAAGCCAGATACAAAAAAGTGGATGAAACATTTATTGCGTATAAGGGGGTGTGGTAGATGTTGAATTTTATTTTACGATAATGATTCCTGTATAAATAATAAAACGGTACATCAAAAAAGGGTGATTTGTTATATGCAAATCACCCTTTTACTGTCATTTTCTGCAATACAAGGACACTTTCTGCAACATGAATTGTTTTTTAATCCGCAGATGCTATTATAAATGCACGGAGGTGATAGAGTGTGAAGCATCAGCACAAAAGACCGGTGAATTCTAAGAAAAAGTAAATAATTTGTAAGCAGAAAGGAGTTTGTAATGACAGAAGTGGAGAATACTTATGGTTTAATTACCGCAGATGATATGGACACGATTGAGTTAAAGGAAATCAAGACAACGGATTTGACGGAAGTTCACGGATTAGGCACAGGATTAAAAGCAGCAAAGGCGGGATCATATGCAGGCTCGGCGGCAGCAAATTTTTAGGAGAATGAAAATGACAGAGAAGGATAAACAAAAAAATAAAATCAAATTGTGTATTGATTTTATCTGCATGTTTGCAGCAGCGGTTATTGCAGGCTGCTTAGTGAAAGAAGGGGTAGCCGCAGCAGCATCATATTTTTTTAATGGAGGCTGGTGAAAATGGGAGACAGGAAATATGGTCTGATTACAGAAGAAGATATACAAAATATTCATGTTATGTCTGAGTACAATTTTGATAATGCCACTGAGTCACGTTCTGCAGCAGCGGGCGCGGCAGGTGGAGCAGCGGGAGCAGCAGGGGGAGCCGCCGGAGGAGCGGCAGCATCAAAATAAATGGGGGAAAAATGAGCAGACAACAGCAAATGCATTATAAAGAAATAACACCAGCGGAAACGGTAAAAAGGTTAAAGAAGATTCTGTCGGATATTCATATTGAAACAGAGGAGCAGTGGCAGAAGGAAAGCAGCATAGGTACATGGGCGTTACGTGTTGTACTAAAAGGAACGAATATAGGAACGAATGGAAAAGGCGTATCAAAAGAATTTTCATTAGCAAGTGCTTATGCAGAACTGTTTGAACGGTATCAAAATGACTTATTAGGAAATGTCAGTGATATGGGAAATAAAACACAGTATGCATTTTTTAGTAATTATGATGAGAAATTTATGAGTGCGGCAGAACTTATAGATGAAAACAGTGAGTATATAAAACACTATTTTAAAGTGAGAAATATGCAGGATAGTACCAGAAAAGAACGTATAGCAGCATTTAAAAAGGTTCAAAAAGTAGATTACTATGCCTTTCAAAAAGAGGATTCTTATCTGTGTGTTCCATTTTACAGTGCAAAAAATAAAAAAGTTTATTATTTGCCTAAAAATATATACAGATTATCATACGGAAGCAATGGCATGAGTGCCGGGAACACGATAGAAGAAGCAGTTGTACAGGGGTTATCGGAAATTATTGAAAGATATATTCAGAGAAGACTTTTTATTGAAAAACCGGTGCTGCCGACAATACCGGATGATTACATAAAAAAATACCCATATATATATGAAATGTATTCTAAGCTAAAAGAAAATGACCGCTACGAGTACATATTAAAGGATTGTTCCTTTGGCGGTAAGTATCCTGTGGCAGCTTTGATTATTCTGGAAAAAAATACGGGAAAGTATGGAATCAAGCTGGGCTGCCATCCTGATTTTGGTGTTGCTATGGAAAGAACATTTACAGAAGCGGCACAAGGACAGGATATTTATCAATACTCCGGAAGAAGTATCATTGATTTTTATAATTGTGGTGTAGAGGAAGAAACTAATATGTACAATACGTATAAAGTTGGAAAAGGACAGTTTCCGTATCAGGTTTTTGGGACAGATTCGGATTATCCTTTTACACCTGTAAGGGATGTTTCTGAATTGGACAATGCCACACTTATGAAACAATGGTGTGCGGAAATTTTAGAGGAGGGCTACGATATATTGATTAGGGATGTATCGTATCTGGGCTTTCCATCAGTGCACATTATTATTCCGGGATTATCCGAGATGACAGAGGCAATGGATATTAATTACCGCACATACAATACCAGACATTATGTGTGCGGTCTGTTGATGAATCCGGAAAAGATAACGCATGAAAACACAAAGTACATTATTGCAACAATGGAATATTTTATGCCGAGTATTCTGGAAAATTCGATAGAAACGTACTATCCATGGTATAACAAAGGTGATCTGCCATTTGCAAAATCGGGAATGGGAAGTTTATACATGATTGCCATGTGTTATGTAATTGAGAAAAACTATTGTGAGGCTGCAAAGACGATTTCTAATCTTCTTAATATTTTAGAAGATGAAAATAACGATTGCAGAGAGGATTTAGAAACAGTTCATTTTTGCAAAGGGGTTTATTACTATCTGAGTGCTATGGATGTATTTCATGATACAGAAAAAGTGAAGTGCTATCTGGAACTTATTATGGACAAAGCATTGACAGAGAAAATTTTTGATATTTTTGAAATACCTGAAAAGGTTATTGTAAAACAATATCCGGCGTTTCAAAAGGTTATCAGTGAAATACAGAGTATGGAAGCTGACAGTGCTTATTTCCGTGCGCAGGAAAGTCTGAAAAAAGCACAGGTCGAAAATCCGATTAATCAAATGTCACTCGCCAATATTTTGGACAATGATGCAGAATGGAGGGAGAAAAATGGGAAACAAAGTGCATGAACTGGGCTTGCTTTTGGATGAAGAGGTTGAAATGTTGATGCAAGAAGCAGATTGTAAGAGCGTTTCTGGTGAAAGTAAAAGTGCAGCGGCTGGAGGTGCAGCAGCAGGTGCGGGTGCAGGAGCCGGAGGAGCAGCAGGAGCTGCGGCATCAAAGTAACCGGTAGTAAAGATATGCAGGAGGTATGCACATGGAAAATAGAAATGAATTAGATTTAGGTCTGATGACAACTGAAGATATGAAAAGCGTAGAAAAAGTGTTTGAAGAACAAAATGATACCGAAATGCGTTCAGCATCAGCAGTGGCAGCAGGAGCTGGAGGAGCGGCCGGAGGAGCCGGAGGGGCATCGGGAGCAACGGCAGCCAAAGCATAAAAACAGAAAGGGAAGAATGATGATGGAAAATGAAGGTCTGATTACGCAAGAGGATATAGACATGATTTCAAAAAATTCTGCAGCTGGAGATTTTGAAAAGAAAGAGGAAATGAAATCCTTGTCAGGAGGGGCAGCGGCCGGGGGAGCAGCCGGGGCCGCAGGAGGAGGAGCAGCAGGAGCTGCCGCAAAATAACGTCAGAAAAGATAAAAGGTATTGCAGGGAGTGTACAGCAATACCTTTTAAAAGTTGTTAAAGAATGAGGGGGATATTTAACATGAGTAAGTTATCTGACAGACATTATAAAGAAAAACAACCGGAAGAAACGGTTGGACAGATTCAGAAAATTCTTAAAAATCTGGAGATTAATGTTACTGAAAAATGGCAGAAAAAAAGCAGCATTGGAACTTATGCACTGCGGTTAAAGATAGAAAATATGGATATAGGTGTGAACGGAAAGGGAATCAATAAAATCTATGCACAGGCAAGTGCATATGCAGAACTGATAGAAAGATTGCAGAATGATTTATTGGGAGATTTAAATGTAACTGCATTACCGTCAAAGTATCCTTTTCAATTGTATTATGATGAGGTGTTTCAATCATCGAAAGAACTTGTAACAAACCACAATTCATACATTGATATGTATTTTAGTGGAAGAAAAATGAATGGGGCTGCTGCAGACAATAAAATAAAGCATTTCCAACAATTACAAAAATTAGACGAAATGTATTATGGAATTCATGACAGGTATCTTACAATTCCTTATTACAGCTGCAGGGAAAAAAGATTGGTGTATCTGCCTAGAAATGTTTACAGATTATCCTATGGCAGTAATGGAATGAGCGCAGGGAATTCTTTTGAAGAAGCAATGGTTCAAGGAATGTCTGAAATTATAGAGCGGTACGTACAGAAAAAGATTATAAAAGAAAGAATTTCGCTGCCGGATATTCCTGTGGAATATATAAAGAAATATCCGCATATATATGAAATGTTCCGGAAGTTAGAACAGAAGCAGGAATATAAATGCTGGCTGAAGGATTGCTCATTGGGAGGAATATATCCCGTTGCTGCATTCATTATTCTGGAAAAAAACACAGGAAGGTATGGAATTAAGCTCGGATGCCATCCGGACTATGGGATTGCAATGGAAAGAGCGCTGACAGAAGCAGCGCAGGGACAGGATATTTTATTATATTCACAGCGTAGTCCGTTTGACTTGTACAATAAAAATGTATTTGATGGTATGAATATATATAATACATACAAAACAGGTGCAGGAAAGTATCCGTATCATATTTTTTCACCGGAGCCTGCATATGAGTTTCATGAAACGCAGTCTGTAGAGCATATGACAAACCGTGATATCATGAATGACTGGTGTAATAAGTTTATTGAAAAGGGATATGATATATTTATCAGAGACGTTTCATATTTAGGATTTCCATCAGTACATATTATCATTCCCAAGATATCAGAAATGTTTGAAGCAGATGATATAAGATACCGTGTTTATAATACAAGATTCTATGTTTGTGAATTATTAAAACAACCTCAGAATATTAATAAAGAAAATGTAAAATATATAATTGCTGTGCTGGAATATTTTTTGCCAAGTGTGCTTGAAAATACAATTGACACATATTATGGCTGGGGTAATAAAGATGCCATTCCATGTGAAAAATATGGAATGGGTGTAATTTATCTGATTTCTATGTGCTATGTAGTGGAAGAAAATTATAAACAGGCAGCGGATTATATGAAAATGATACTTTCCCAATTAGAAAATGAGTCTGGTACGTATCAGGTGGATAAACAGGATATTGCATTTTATAAGGCAGTATACTATTATCTGAGTGGCTTAGATGCAGGTTTGGAAAAAGAAGAAATTCAGTATTATATTTCAAGCTTTTTTTATGAAGAACTCAGTACAAAGGTATGCCGTTTGTTTGTAAATACTGAAAAAATAATTGCGTGTCAATATCCGGAGAAAAAAGCTTCTGATACAGAATATGACACAGAGAAATTGTTGGGTGAAATCAGGGACAAGCTTAAGAAGGCACAGTTAAGCAGTAAAATAAACCAGCTGGATATTCAAAAAAAGTTGGAGGAGAAAAAATAGTGGAGCATTCAATTATCACAGAGTGTCTGTGCAAAAGTTTTGGTGAAAAACAAGTTTTAAACAGTATCAGCCTGAAGGTAAAAAAGGGAGAAATATTTGGATTGCTGGGGCCGTCAGGCGCCGGTAAAACGACATTTTTAAATATTTTAACGGGACAGATTCAAGCGGATTCCGGAAAAGGACTGATATTTGGACAGAATATCAGGGAGTTTACGGCTCAGATGTATACACGGATAGGGATGCTATTGGATAACTGTGGTTTATATGCAAGATTATCCGGTTATCAGAACCTTAAAATCATGTCAATTATATACGGATTGTCTGACGATGAAATTATTGAGGTGCTCAAAGAAGTTGAATTACTGGCGGATAAAGATAAAGCAGTGTTTAGAATGTCAAAAGGAATGCAGCAAAGACTTGCATTTGCAAAGGCGATTCTAAATAAACCTGAGATTTTGTTTTTGGATGAACCGACAACAGGACTGGACCCAGTAACCACCGGATATATACACAACATGATAAAGAAACTGGCAGAGAAAGGGACAACCATTATATTGACAACACATAATATGGATGAAGCTGCAAAATTGTGTGATAATGTGGGAATGCTGTATGAAGGCAAAATTGTCGAATACGGTAATCCACAGGAATTATGTTACAGGTACCGGGTTGAAAATTTATTCAGAGTAATATCAAATGATGATGAAGAAATTTACATTGAAAATAATGAATCAGGCAGGAAAAAAGCCGCGGAAATGCTGGTTCATAATGAAATAAAGAGTATTCATACCGTAGAAACAACACTTCAGACAATATTTGTAAAATTAACGGGAAAGGAGCTGGAAAATGAATCGTCATCATATTAAGGCTGTTATGTATAAACAATTTTGTGATACATTAAAAAATAAATTATTACTGCTTCTGATTTTTATGTATCCTGTGCTGGCTTATATCTTTTACTTTTTGCTCAAGGATACGCAGGAAGCAGTGAATATAGTGATTCCTATTTTTATAACCATGCATATTATTATGGCACCGATTGTATGTATGTCGAGCATTATTTCTGAGGAAAAGGAAAAAAATACGATAAAAGTTCTTCTTTTTTCGGGCATAAGAAGCTATGAATATTTATTGGGAGTAGCAGGTGTATTAATGGGAATTCTGATTGTCAGTGTAATACCGTATTTATTTATCTTAAAATTTGATACAGAACAGACACTGTTGTTTTTCTATTTTATAATTTTAGGATTTGTATGTTCCATGCTGCTGGGGAGTGTGATAGGCATTATGTCAAAAAACCAGATGAGTGTGGGAACAATTTCTTCCCCATTATCAATGTTCATAGGCCTTTTGCCGATGGCATCTATATTCAATGATTCTGTAGATAAAGCGTCCAAGATATTATATTCAAAAAGAATTTATGATGTGGTGTATTCATTTATGGGTGAAATGAAAACGGACATCGGAATAGATACAGGTGTGTGTGTTGCCAATATGGCCGTGTTAATTTTAGTATTTTGTTTTGTATATACAAAAAGCGGGAAAATGAGTCAGTAGAAAGAGCAGGTGTGTGATGATATGTGTAGTGAAATCAAAGAAATTTTGGGGAATCTCTCTTTTTGAAGTAGAAAAGCTCTTTAAAAATAAAAGATTTACAAAAGTGTCTGACCGGATACTTGTACATATGACAGTACCGTTGTTTTTGGCAGGTGTTTATTGTAATGCGGATGAAATAAAAAAAATGATTGTTCATCCGCCGGGAATATCAAAGCAGTATGCCGGTTTTGTGGTTTTTTTCAGTATAGCTGTTTTTATAATGAGTTTAATGATGCATGAATTAGGGCATACAATGATTGCAATATCCAGAGGGGTATGTGTGTCTGAAATTGGAATTGGTATAAAGGAAGGAATATTTCTGGCATATACCAAAATGCTGCAGCTGGAAAAGCTGGAAAAAAAGAAAGATAAAATATGTATCTGCTTCGGCGGCATATTGATGAATGTGTTTTTGTTATCAGTGGCATTAATAATAAATGGATTATGGTGGGAGAGTATCATTTTAAAAATAGTTATTTGTGTGAATCTGTTGGTAACACTGTTTAATTTTTCAATCTATTTTCATAGTGATGGTGCTGATGTGCTTAAATGTCTTTTGGCATCAAAAGCGGACAGTAATGAGTCGTCTAATGTAAAGTATATTGTGGCTTTTTCAGCGGTGCTTTATAATCTGATACTCCCGGTGACTGTAATCGTTTGTTTTGTTTTACGCAACATGTGAATATGTAAGGAGGGGCGGATGGATATTATATTTATCATTTTATGCAGTATTATTTTTTTAAGTCCGTATGCTTTGGTGTCTAAAGTTCTGGCAGGGATGATTCTGGTGGCTTTATTTGAAATTATTTCTAAAAATACAAATACAATAAAGCTGTTTGGAAGAATTATTATTGCTGCGTGCTTTACGGCAGCACATTTTGTATATACATATGTAACAGGTGATTATGTAAGTTTGAGAAATAGTATTATGATTGCATTGTTAATAAATTCTGTTATGAGTGTATATATTCTAACGTTGCTGATGATTGTTGAACTGTTAAAAAAGCTTACTTTTCACAATGTATAAAATTTTGTACATATATTAAATTGATATTAATAATTTATTATGATACTATAAAATAGTAATAAAATTGATAAACTATTAGGAGAAAAGATGAAAAAGGTACTAAAAGAAGCGAAAGCATTAAGGATTTTGTTACTGTCTGTATTCCTGGTTTCTTTTTTTGCAATGCCTGTTTTTGCGGTCAGCCAGAACCAGCAGGGTGTTGTTGCGAATTTAGTGACGGATAAAACCAGCTATGAAGCAGACGAAACCATTACAACAACAGTTACAGTAACAAATAATGGAACAAATGTTTTGAAAAATGTTCATATTCAATACGATATTCCGGAAAAATATGAACTGGCAAACGGTTCAAAAAATGAAGATACATTTGAATCCGTTGCACACGGTGATACGGTGAAATTAACCGGTCAGATTAAGAATTCAAATGTTGTAACAGTGACTCCGGCTCCGGACAATTCCCAGCCGGCTCAGAATACGGAAACGGTTGAAAATATAGATGTAACACAGGATAACGGTACAGCAGCCAATACATTTGACAGCCATATGTATGTATTATTCATGGTGTTATTTATACTGAGTGGTTCTGTCCTGGCAGTTGGTGCTGTAAAGAATAAAAAGCTCAGAAAGGTATTATCTGTTTTCTTCTGCTTTTTCATGGTATTCTCAATGCTGGATTTATCAGCGGTAAACGTCAAAGCAGACACCGTTGCAGAATCCACGATGAATCTTAACCGGACGATTACAGTTGATGGCAATGAACTGGAATTAAATGCACAGATTCGTTTTAATGCAGTTAATGAGGACACAAATACTGTATTTGATGAAAGCAAGACCTATACAAGAGGTGAATGGGTTACACTTCTTCTGGATAAATTAAATGCTCCGCTGATGTCAGCAGATCAGATTGATTATTACTATTTAGACAGCTTAAACTCAGCAACAGGAACAGCAGTAGAAACAGCGAATGCATACGGATTTTTACCGGTTCCTGATGTTGAAGATTTAGAGCAGGATATTCCTCTGTTTTACCCGGATGAACCGTGTACAAGAGAATTTGCAGCTTACACGGCGGTTCATGCAATGGGCTTTAACGGCGAGAATACAATTGCAATGGATGACTGGTCTGATGTAAATCAGGTGAAGTATAAAGATGAAATTAAAATTGCACTTGTAAATAACTTCTTATACTTAACAGATAACACATTCTATCCGCAGAAAACCATTACCGGGGCGGATGTAAAGAGTATTTTCTATGCAATTGATGATTTGAATGAGTCCATCAAGCTGAGCCAAGACCAGACTTATGACCATTCAGAAATTCTGGATTCTGTTGTAAATGTGGCAGCAGATCAGGCAGCGGATTATTCCGTTGTAAAAAATGGTGATGTTTACGAAGTAACACTGCCAAACAAGAAGACAACAGACGGCATCAAAGTCGATGATGTCATCCGTTTACCGGAGAGTACTGAATATGCAACCGGTTTAATGTTAAAAGTTGCACAAATCAGCCAGTCCGGCGATTCGGTAAAATTAGTCTGCACAGTTCCTGAACTGGCAGAGATTTATTCAAAATTAGACCTTGCAGAGCTTGGTTTGCCGTCAGTTGACAGTTTTGTGGCAGCAGAAGGCGTAACCTGCGAATATAACAGCAATGGTTCAATTACAGCAGATGATTCCGGCTTGTATCCGCTTTCTATCAATGCAGGCGGAAGTACACAGATACCGGGAACACTGGAATTTACAATTGCAGAAAAGGAAATTACAGATAATCTGAAGGTTTCCGGTTCTGTTGAAGTTGAAATCCCGGATATAACCTGTATCGCAAAGGCAAATGTCGGCTGGAGAGGTGTTGATGTTGATGAATTTACATTATCAATATCAGAAAAGATTAAGATTGCCAGTCAGTTAGAACTGACACTTGCAGAATCCGGCTATGAATTAACCAACAGCAACGGCGCAACCCGTTTTGAATCAGGAAGAATCGAAATCGGACGTCTGCCAATCCGTATCGGTGCGACAGGACTTTCATTTGATATTGTATTCTTCTGCAATGTATCAGCAAAGGGTACAGCAAGCATTACATACACCATTAACAGCACACAGGGATACCAGTATAAGAACGGGGCTTCCCGCGCAATCTTTGATTTTTATGATTCATTAGATTTCATGGAAATTAAGGCTAGCGGAACAGCCGGTCTTGGTTTGTCAGGTGTTCTTTGTGCATTCAACCTGATTGATTTAGCAGGATATGCAGGAGAAGCCGGTATCGGTTTTAACGGTTCATTTACACCGCACATTCTTGCAACAGATACTTTATACTGTGGGGATATGACCTTATATGCATATGCAAAATCGGGAATTGATCAGGAAACAGTCGTTGGTAAATTCTTAAATGATGTATGCCATTACACATTAGAATTCCAACACTTAGACAATGATTCAAGTAATCCGTTTAAAGCAAAATTCCATGTGGAAAACGGCCGTGTTGTACCGGAATGTACATTTGGAACAGGAGAACTGAAAGGTCTTATCGCATCAGCTGATGAAAATGAACCGATAGCAGGTGCCAGAATCCGTATATACAGCGGTGAAACACTTGGTGAGAATTTAGTCAGAACAATTTATACGGATGAAACAGGTAATTATTCAGTTGATAATTTAACAGCAGGAACATACAGTATTGAAATTGCTGCAACAGGTTATAAGAAGTATGATATGCAGGTAGAAATCACTGAAAATGCAACGGTATACAATGAAACCCTGTTAATGATCGGCAGAAACGGTGAAGACGGTGTCGGAACAGTTACCGGTGAATTAAAAGATGCGCTTACCGGTTTACCGATTCAGGATATGACATACAATATCCGCAAAGACTGGAACAATACAACCGGAGCAGTTCTTGAAACAGGTACATTTGATGCTTCAACTTACGAATTGTCTTTAAACCCTGGTAACTATACATTAGAGATTATCAAGGGAAACTACATCACAAACCACATTAATATTGCGGTTGTTTTAGATGAAACAAAGACATATAATGTGACATTGTCACCGGAGAACAGTTCAATTGATACCGACAATTTAAGAATTGTATTAACATGGGGCGAATACCCATGGGATCTGGATTCACACTTATACGGAAAAGATAAGCTGACAGATTCCGATGTATTCCATACCTGTTACTGGGCAAAGAATTATTATCAAGGTTCAACAGCAATTGCAAAACTGGATGTTGATGATACAACAAGCTACGGTCCGGAAACAACAACGATTTATGAATTAAATGATAACATGAAATATAGTTACTATGTTCATGATTATACCAACGGATATTCATCAAGCAGTACGGCAATGGCTGCATCCGGTGCAAAGGTTCAGGTGTATGCGGGAAATGTATGTTACTTTACATTTAATGTACCAAATGAAGGTGGTACATGGTGGCATGTATTTGACTATGATCCGGCAACGGATGCATTAACACCGGTTAATGCAATGAGCTATTCAAACTAGTTCGTAGTTACTTATGGGAAAAATGGGCTGCAACGGCTCATTTTTCCTGATTGTTTTTTAAAATATAATTGGAGGGAGTATGCATGACAGTATCGGTAGATAAAAAAACACTTAAAATAATATTTTCAATCTGTGTGCTGGCGGTTGCAATCTGTATCGCAGACTGCGTATCGGAAATTCGTGCCACAGCAGATTATTCCAAGGCAGATGGAACCCTGGTATCAATTGACAGGAGTATAGATTTGGGTTTACAAAATAATTCTAAGACAGATATAATCAGATATAAAGTGTATCAATATCAGGTCAATCAGCAGGAATACACATGTCAATATAGAACGTACGTCTTATTTCAACCTAAAATCGGAAGCCATAAAACCATCTATTATTCTTCTTTAAATCCCAACCAAGTCAGAGATGAATTTAAAATACAAACTGCAAAAGCGGGTGCTGTTTTCTTTGCTTTTTTTGGAATTATGATGCTGGTATTTATGAAAAAGGCGGGCGAAAATGAATAAGTGGTCAAAACTCATTGTATGCGGTATTGCAGTAATTGCGGTTTTATGTATGGCTTTACCGGTCCTTTTTCATGGTACATCAAATGAATGTAAAATAACCGGTGTTTCAGCAGCAGACAGCAGAAATCATTCTGTGGATACGTATACGGTTGAACAGGATAAGAAGAAATGTAGTGTTTCATTTACAGATACGGCGGTCATAGATACAGCGTTTACCGCAGAGGTGTCTACAGATGAACCCTATATCATAGAATTGACAGTCCGTGATTCACAGCTGCCGGAATACAGGGAAATTAAAGATGAGAATGTGGCAATGAATACAGCGCAGACGGCGGTAAAATATAACGCAGACGATTCGGTAATGAAAAGGGTCGTGTATCCGCAGAACCGGCAGCTTCATTTTTCGGTCACAACGCAGTATAAAGAAAATGTCAGCGGTTTTATCGGATATTCTTCCATAAAAGTCATCCCGGTCAGTAAGTCAAAAGAATATAAGCTTGTGACAAGCCCGGATAAAACGGTTGAATTTATTATAAAAGCAGATGATTTTTCCAAAGAAGAAACAGACAAACTTTCTGTGTGGTCAGAGGACTTACAGCTTTACAGACAGCAGCTGTATCAATTAACCGGTGAGCGGCAGCCGTATGACGGAAAGACAATTTTTGATTTTACAGAACAAATAGACTATTATGGTCTGGCAGGCAATCCGATTTTTATGAACAGCAGCAATCTTACAAAAGATTTGTCCACAGATAAAAGTGTATGTATATGGAAATATATCCATGAAATGAGCCATACATTTGACGGGATTGAAGGTTCACAGATTGGGAATACATGGAATTTTGATTCTGAGCTTTTTGCAAATTTAAAAATGCTTTATGTAATGGAGAACAACGGATTATCCTTTCAGGGCAGCAGTGAAAAAGGAGCAGATGCATATTTAAAATATTCGGCCGGTAATACCTTAAAAAACGGTATTTACAGTTCAGACGGTTTCTTATACCTTTTGATATGCAGGCTGCGGGAGGTACAGCCGGATTACTGGAACAGTTTACAGGCTGTTTTTTCAAATGCACACGATTTCTTAAATGAAACAGAAAGCAGTACGGCTTCAGAACGGTTTATAAATTTCTTTTCCCTTTTGCATCAGGAGCTGGGGGTGAATATACTCTCTGCATTTTCAGATGCAGAAAAAAAGGCAGTCATTAATAAATATGGTAATGAGATCACATATTTATTTGATTAAAGTTATTGCTAAGTTAAAAAGTCAGATAGGGCAGATGTAAAAATGGGATAAAGGGAAGAAGAAGCAGTCGTGACAGAAAAGAGAACTAAAAAATTAAATCATTTACAATTTCTTCCGATATATCTATTAAACAAAAGGAAAAACGGTCGAAACGGATTTTGACCGGTGTATTTAGCAGTAGTCAGGGAGGAAATGAATATGATATCAAGTTATACCGGTGTAGTAGAAAACGCAGCATCTACAAGTGCTGCCGCAGTGGAAGCAAAAAAGAAGACAGAGCAGACACAAAATGAAAAGAGCGGCAGTGTTTCAGGAAAAACCATAGGCAGTCCGAAGCTCAGTAAAAAAGCGGCGGATTATTATGAATCTTTAAAGAAAAAATATTCCAACATGGATTTTATTCTTGTCAGTGAAGACAAGAAGGAGCAGGCAAAGGCGCAGGCTTCCAGTTATGCCAATGCCAGCAAAATGGTTGTCTTAATTGACGAAGACAAAGTAGAGCGGATGGCAGAAGATGAGAATTACCGCAAGCAGTATGAAGCCATTATTGCAAATGCGGCAAGCGGTATTTCCCAGTTAAAGAGCAGTCTGCAATCCAGCGGTGCCAACGTCAAGGGATTCGGCATGCAGGTCAATGACGGCGGAACGGCAACTTATTTTGCGGTATTGGAAGAATCCTCTGCGGCACAGCGGGAACGCATAGAAAAGAAAGCAGCAGAGAAAAAGGCAGAGAAAAAAGCTGCCGAAAAGAAAGCCGAAAAAAAGCACCAGAAAGAAAAGCTTGAAGAAGCAAGAAGCGAAAAGACGGAAAAAACAGATGTGTCAGATAAGACGGATACAGACAGTGGTACAGTGACGATTACGGCATCTTCTGTGGAAGAATTGCTGCAAAAGATACAGGATTATATGCAGCTGGCAAAAAGCGATACGGTTCTTACGGAAGCCGAAAAGAAGGTTGGACAGAACATCGACTTCTGCGGTTAGGAGCGGCATATGGGAACAGGGACAATTCAAAGCATGGTGGCGCTGTCGGCAATGCAGAACCAGTGGCAGAAAAAGAAAAATGATATCAATGCCGGAAAGACAAGCGAGCTGACCTCTGAACAACGTGAATTGCAGATGTATCAGTCGCAGGCAGACGATATCCGTGAAGGTCAGAAACCGGCGGCAATCGACATTAAGCTGGCTTCGGGCAGCAGATTAAACGCTGAGGAAATCGAATATTTAAAAAAGCATAATCCGCAGGCTTTAAAGGATTACGAGGAAGAACAAAGAGAGCGCGAAAACTATAAAAGGCAGCTTAGAAACTGCCGCTCAAAGGAAGAAGTGGAACGTGTTAAGACAGCTAAAATGGGCGAGTTTTTGTCTTCTTGCAAAAGCATTGCCTCCAGTCCTTATATTCCAAAAGACCAGAAATGTGCAATGTTAAAAAAGCTGCTGCGGGAAGTAATGGGCATACAGGAAGAACATCAGGAATTTGTGGAATCAGCCCAGTATGCAATTCTGCCGGATGAAGATGAAGATACAAAGTCCAAAAAGACCGATAACAGCACCGATACCATATCCTCAGAGGATAACAGCAGGACAAAGGGAGAGGTAACGACAGACGATGAAGACCCGTTAGAAACAATCCGTCAGGCAATCGCGGCAAACGGAACCGTACTTGAAGCACCAAAGCAGAACGCGGCAGACAGTACGGATACCGAAAGCACGGCAGAAGCACAGTCGGAAAAAACAAAAGCCGGAACAGTCACGGGGATTGCAGACAGCGGTAACAGCGGTCATACAGGCACGGTAAAGATGTCAGGAAAAACAGCGGCTTTCGCAGGTGTGAGTGTCGATATCAGTATTTAACATTTAAACAAAAGCTAAGGGGAAAGTAAAAGGAGTTGAAAAATGTCTATAACGATTAAGATGAATCAGGACAATACCGGAATCCAGATGAGCGGTACAACAGCGGGACGAAACAAAACACAGGATACCAAGACGAGAAGCACTGTATTTGCTGGCGATTTAATGCTCGGACAGGGAAATCAGATTGAGCAGAAAAAGCAGACCGCAAGACGTCAGGCAATGAAACTGATTACAGATGCGTGGGGCAGGGATAAATTGGCTTCCCAGAGCATAAAAGATATGGAACAGCAGAAAGCAGACTATGTAGAGCAGATGCAGGAAGCCAAAGAGCATGAGAAAACCTTTGAAAAGAGCAAAAAGGAGCTTCAGGAGCAATACGGTGTAGCTGATGATTCACAGGAGCAGAAGGATTTGGAATTACTCGAAAAATTCCAGAATTATAAGAACGGCTCACATGATGAAAGCTTTACAAAGGAAGACGTTGACCGGTTAAAGGAATTGCAGAATCTTCCGCGTACAGAATATCAGGAAAAGGCACTCCGGTTAAACCAGATTGCCGGTTCAATGAAAGTAACTGCTTCCAATGCGAATGATAAGCTGATTGAGCTGACAGATACAATCGCAAAGGCAAAGACCGATCAGGCAAAGTCACAGGATATGTTAAAAGCAGGCAGTGCAGCAGATGATATTTTGGAAGCTTCCAACAAAGAAATCATGGGGCTGCTCATTCAGGACGGAAAAGAGCATATCGACAAAGAGCAGGAAGAAGCGCAGAAGAAAGCCGAGGAGCAGAAAGAGAAGCGTGACGAACAGCAGGAGCGCATTGATGAGGCAAAGCAGGAGAGGAAAGAGCAGGAAGAACTCATCAAGGGTCAGGCGGAGGCAGACAGTGCCGAGCAGGATTTATCCCTCCAGCGCAAGACAACAAACAATGTCGAAGCTGCACAACAGAATATCCGCAATATTCTTGAGGATAATAATCTGCTGGCAGAAGACTTAAAGGGAATTAAAATTGATTTTAATTTCTAAAAAATAATTTGAACATCAAAATACTATTGACAAAGGAAAAACTTTCCTGTATAGTAACAACTAGTTTGAGAGTCAAACAAAAAGCTTTTACGGATTTCGTTTGACTCTTAAATTTTTAGATTAATATTTTGATTATCAAAAAGTAAGATATTCAAAACGAAAATCTGAAGAAACGAAACAGAATTTTAAAGAAGGAAAATGTCAAAGCTGCGGGACATTTTCCGGGAAAAAGAAAACGCGGCACAGAGGCAGATATGAATACGAAAATAATAGGAACGGGAAGTGCTGTTCCGTCAAGGGTGCTTGACAATGCAGAACTTTCAACATTTTTGGATACCAGTGATGAGTGGATTCGCACCAGAACCGGAATCCGAAGCCGTCATATCGCACAGGAAGGTCAGACTGCATCAGCGCTTGCGGCACAAGCCGCGAAAAAGGCGATAGCAGATGCCGGGATAGCGGCAGAGCAGATAGAAGCCATTATCGTTGCGACTTCAACGCCTGATTACATATTTCCGAGTACGGCAAATCTTGTCCAACAGGAGATTGGGGCAGAGCACGCGGCATGTTTTGATTTAAGCGCCGCCTGTACAGGATTTTTGTATGCAATGAGTGTGGCAGATGCCTATATTAAAGCGGGCATGTACAAAAAGGTACTGGTTATCGGTGCGGAAGTGATGTCGCAGGTGGTGGACTGGAAAGACAGAAGTGTCTGTGTGCTGTTTGGTGACGGCGCAGGTGCGGTTGTTTTAGGTGAAGACAGCAGCGGAAAAAGCATTTTCAGACTGCACAGCGACAGCGGCAGTGCACAGGCTTTGACACTGGGAAAAGAAAATGCGGTGCATATGAACGGACGGGAAATTTTCTCTTTTGCAGTTCGGAAAGTACCGGAGTCTGTTAAAGAAGTGCTAGAAGAATCGGAAACGGCAAAGGAACAGGTAAAATATTTTATTTTACATCAGGCAAATGCAAGAATGATTGAAAGTATTGCAAAGCGGCTGGATGTACCGGTTGAAAAATTTCCGATGAATCTGGAAACCCACGGAAATACTTCAGCGGCAAGCATACCGGTTCTTTTAGACGAATTAAACAGACAAAACCGACTGATACCGGGCGATGTGTTGATCCTGTCCGGCTTTGGCGGCGGATTAAGCTGGGGCAGTGCATTGCTGGAATGGCACAAATGACAGGCAGAATATGCGTAGATTACAAGAGAATATCAAAAATATATTGTAGTAGAATGGAGATTAAAAAGATGTTAGAAAAAATGAAAGAAATTATCGCAGGACAGTTAAATGTAAACGCAGAGGATGTAAAGCCAGAATCACGCTTCAAGGAAGACTTAAATGCAGATTCACTGGATTTATTTGAACTGGTAATGGCACTGGAAGACGAATATTCCGTAGAAATTCCTTCAGAAGAACTTGAGAAGTTATTAACGGTACAGGATGTCTGTGATTATTTAAAAAATCACGGTGTAGAAGCTTAAAAAGCAGTGAGGTAAAAAGGCAGACAACGTTTATAAAGATGTTCGGAGATGAGAAAATATGCAGACAAGAATTACAAAACTGCTTGAAATTGAATACCCGGTCATTCAGGGTGGTATGGCATGGGTCGCAAATGCGGCGCTTGCGGCAAATGTTTCAAAAGCGGGCGGCATCGGATTTATCGGGGCGGCAAATGCACCGGCAGAATGGGTACGGAGTGAAATCCGCAGGGCAAAAGAGATTACAGATAAGCCAATCGGCGTGAATGTTATGCTGTTAAGTGAGCATGTAGACGAAGTGGCACAGGTTGTAGCCGAAGAAGGTGTAAAAGCCGTAACGACAGGAGCCGGTAATCCTGCAAAATACATGAAACAGTGGAAAGAAGCGGGAATTCGTGTGATTCCTGTGGTTGCTTCTGTTGCAATGGCAAGAATGATGGAACGTGCGGGCGCAGATGCGATTGTTGCAGAGGGCATGGAGTCCGGCGGTCATATCGGTGAGCAGACAACAATGTCCCTGCTCCCACAGGTTGTCGATGCGGTATCGGTTCCGGTTATCGGTGCGGGCGGCATTGGTGACGGCAGAGGCATGGCAGCGGCATTGATGCTGGGTGCGGAAGCGGTACAGCTAGGAACGCGTTTTATCGTTGCAAAGGAATCCACCGTCAGTCAGGCGTACAAAGACCGTGTGATTGGCGCAAAGGATATTGATTCCGTCGTTACGGGAAGAAGCACGGGACATCCGGTGCGCTCCCTTAGAAATACAATGACACGCCAGTATCTTGAAATGGAAAAAAACAATGTATCCTTTGAAGAATTGGAACACCTGACACTGGGTGCACTGCGCAAAGCTGTTGTAGACGGTGATGTTGCCATGGGAACGGTCATGGCTGGTCAGATTGCAGGTATGATAAAAAAAGAACAGACCTGTGCAGAAATTATTCAGGAAATTGTGCAGGAAGCAAAAGAAACGATAAAAAAATGCAGTATCTTTGCGGAAGATTCGTGCGGAAATGAGGCAGAACATGCGTAAAACAGCATTTCTCTTTCCGGGACAGGGCGCACAGAATGTCGGAATGGGACGTTCTTTTTATGAAAAATATGATGCCGTCAGACAATATTTTAAAACGGCACAGGAAGTGACAGGCATTGATGTTGCGTCACTTTGTTTTGAAGAAAATGAAGCTTTAAATCAGACCGAATACACGCAGATTGCCATGTATACAACAGAATGTGCGATACTGAACGTTTTACAGGAAAAAGGGATTCCGTACGAAGCGGCGGCAGGACTTTCACTGGGAGAATATGCGGCACTGACGGCAGCAGGAGCTTTGTCTTTTAAGGACGGTTGTTACGTAATCCGCAGACGCGGCATTTATATGGAACAGGCAGTACCGGAAGGTCAGGGCAGTATGGCGGCAGTGTTGGGACTTAGTGCCAAACAGACGGAAGAAGTATTAAAAACATCACTGGACACTGCAAAAATCGGCATTGCCAATTATAATTGTCCGGGGCAGATTGTCATTTCCGGCGAAAAAGGCGAAGTGGAACGGGCGGCAGAAGTTTTAAAGCAGGCAGGCGCAAAAAGAGTGGTGCCGTTAAGGGTCAGCGGACCGTTTCATTCCCCGTTGCTTTACGGAGCGGGAGAACAGCTTCAAAAAGAACTCGAAAAGATTTCATTTAACAAAATCAGGATACCTTATATTGCCAATCTGACGGCGGAATATGTAACGGACAGCAAAGAAATTCCGGAACTGTTAAGAAAGCAGGTTTATTCACCGGTACGCTTTGAACAGACGTTACGTAAGTTAATCACGGACGGCTTTGATACATTTATAGAAATCGGACCGGGAAGAACACTAACCGGATTTGTAAAAAAGACGGCAAAGGAAATGCAGTGTGAAGGAATCACCTGTATCAATATTGAAAAGGAAGAAGATTTATCACAGCTTATCACAGAATAGTCAGGAGGGCATCATGCAGGAAATGAACGGACAAATTGCGCTGGTAACGGGCGCAGGCAGGGGAATCGGCAGTGCGATTGCCAAAAGCCTTGCCAAAGAAGGTGCAACTGTGATTGTAAATTATGCAGGAAATGCACAGGCGGCACAGGACACGGTAGACAGTATCTTAAAGGATGGCGGCAGTGCAGAAAAATATCAGTGTGATGTATCAGACTTCGCAGCGGTCGAGGAAATGATAAAATATATCGTACAAAAATATGAAAAAATCGACATTTTAGTAAATAATGCAGGAATAACAAAGGACGGACTGCTTCTTAGAATGTCAGAACAGGATTTTGAACAGGTGCTTGCAGTCAATCTTGGAGGAACATTTCACTGTATCCGCCATGCGGCAAAATATATGATAAAGCAGAGAAGCGGCAGGATTATCAATCTGGCATCGGTTGTCGGTCTGACAGGAAATGCAGGACAGGCAAATTACGCGGCATCCAAAGCCGGTGTTATCGGGCTTACAAAATCTGCGGCAAAAGAACTGGCATCCAGACAGATTACAGTCAACGCGATTGCACCGGGTTATATTGACACAGATATGACAGCTGTGCTTTCTGACAGTGTAAAGGAAAGTGTACAGTCATCAATTCCTTTAAAACGCATGGGAACGGCGCAGGATATAGCACAGGCGGCGGTATTTCTGGCTTCGGATAAGGCATCGTATATTACCGGACAGGTGCTGTCAGTCAACGGCGGCATGGTATAGACGATATTGTTTCTAAACGAAGGTAAAGCAGTTTTGAGGGGCAGATGAGCAGATTGGAGGAAGAAATGCAGAAAAGCAGAGTAGTTGTGACAGGAATGGGTGCAATTACACCGATTGGTTTGACCGTAGAGGAATTCTGGGAAAACGTAAAAGCACAAAAAGTCGGTATCGGTGCAATTACAAAATTTGATACAACGGATTTTAAGGTAAAGCTTGCGGCAGAAGTAAAAGACTTTGATGCACAGGCATATATGGATTTTAAGCAGGCAAAACGTATGGAATTGTTTAGTCAGTATGCGGTAGCGGCGGCAGGACAGGCAATTAAAGATGCCGGACTGGATATGGAAAAAGAAGACGCATACCGCGTCGGAACGTCTATCGGTTCCGGAATCGGCAGCTTAGATGCCATGGAGCGTGAGCATAAAAAGCTGCTGGAGCGTGGACCGGGAAGGATTAATCCACTGTTAGTTCCGCTTATGATTACCAATATGGCGGCAGGAAATGTATCCATTGCATACGGATTAAAAGGAAAAAACATCAATGTGGTAACAGCCTGTGCGACAGGAACAAATTCTATCGGGGAGGCATACCGCTCTATCCAGTGCGGTGATGCAGATGTTATGGTCTGCGGTGGTACGGAAAGCAGTATTACACCGATTGGAATCGGAGGATTTACGGCACTTACGGCACTTTCTACAAGCACAGACCCGCTTAGGGCATCCCTGCCGTTTGATAAGAACAGAAACGGATTTGTTATGGGAGAAGGTGCGGGTGTTCTGGTACTGGAATCCTTAGAACATGCCAAGAAGCGCGGCGCGCATATATATGCGGAAATTGCCGGATACGGCTGTTCAAGCGATGCGTATCATATCACCTCTCCGGCGGAAGACGGAAGCGGCGCGGCACGTGCCATGACAAATGCCATGCAGGAAGCAGGCGTATTACCGCAGGAAGTGGATTATATCAATGCACACGGAACCGGTACACATCACAACGATTTGTTTGAAACGAGGGCAATTAAGCTGGCATTTGGCGAAGCGGCAGAAAATGTACCGGTCAGCTCCACCAAATCCATGGTCGGACACCTTTTGGGTGCGGCAGGTGCGGTAGAGCTGATTGCCTGTATCAAGTCGGTAACAGATGGGTATCTGCATCCGAATGTGGGGCTTACGGAAACAGAAGACGAAATGGATTTGCAGTATATTAAAGGAAAAGGCATTGAAACAGAGGTGAAGACGGTGCTGTCCAATTCCCTTGGATTTGGCGGACACAATGCAACGCTTCTTGTGAAAAAGTTTTCATAAAAGAAATGAGGCAGTTATGGAATTAGAGCAGATTTTAAAACTGATAGATGCCGTGTCGAAAAGCGCGCTGACAGGTTTTTCACTGGAAGAAGGAGAAACGAAGCTTACGCTTACCGCAGAACGCGTAAAAGAATTCAATCAGGTACAGCAGACAGGCGAGCCGGGTATACAGTCCGGCTGTATGCAGGCATCACAGGCAGGAAACCGGTCCGGTGTTTCCGAGGAAAGAACGCAGAGCATGACGACAGGAAATCCGGCAGCCATGGACGGATACAGCTTTACGGCGGCGGGCGGTGAATATCAGACCGATACGCAAAAAAATGAAAAGCAGGCAGAGGGTACAGTTGTTGCTTCGCCGCTGGTCGGCATTTTCTACAGTGCGCCGTCCCCGGAAGACGAACCATTTGTTACAGTGGGCGATACCGTAAAAAAAGGACAGACACTCGGTGTTATCGAAGCAATGAAGCTGATGAATGAAATTGAAAGCGAGTGTGACGGAATTGTCAAAGAAGTGCTGGTTGAAAACGGTGAAATGGTCGAGTTTGGACAGCCGCTGTTTATTGTAGGAGTGTGAAAATGCCATAAATCAAAGCATTTTCACACGGCACTTTGTGATGCAGACATCACAAAGATGCCCTGAGAAATCATCTGTGGAATGTGAAAATGCCATAAATTAAAGTCTTTTCACATGGTTGTTTGCTTCCGGGTGAAAGCAAACAACCCGAATAGTAGATGAGAAATCATCTGTGGAATGGAGAAAAATATGCTTACAACAAAGGAAATTATGGAGATTATTCCACACAGACATCCGTTTCTGCTGGTGGATACGGTGACGGAGTGTGAGCCGGGACAGCGGGCAGTCGGATATAAGTGTGTGACATACGATGAACCGTATTTTGCGGGACATTTTCCGGGAGAACCGGTGATGCCCGGTGTCTTACAGATAGAAGCCTGCGCACAGGTCGGAGCGGTGGCAATTCTGTCACTGGAAAAGAATAAAGGAAAGACAGCATACTTTGGCGCAGTAAATAACGCACGTTTTAAAAGAAAGGTTGTGCCGGGCGACAAGCTGAAAATGGAATGTGAAATTATTAAAAGCAAAGGTCCTGTCGGAATCGGAAAAGTGACGGCAAGCGTAGATGGAGAAACTGCACTTACCGCGGAATTGACCTTTATGATTGGCTAAACATGTAAAAATGTCTGCGGAAAGGAAAGAAGAAATGTTTCAGAAGTTATTGATTGCAAACAGAGGGGAGATTGCGGTGCGCATTATCCGGGCATGCCGTGAAATGGGCATCAAAACGGTTGCCGTGTATTCACAGGCGGATGCCGACGCACTGCATACCCAGCTTGCCGATGAAAGCATTTGTATCGGAAAGGCAGAAGCAAAGGACAGTTATCTGAATATGGAACGCATTTTAAGCGCAACGATTGCATCGGGAGCTGATGCTATTCATCCGGGTTTTGGTTTTTTATCTGAAAACAGCAAATTCGCTGCACTTTGTGAAAAATGTAACATTGCATTTATCGGTCCGTCTGCAAGGACAATCGAAGAAACCGGAAATAAATCGGAAGCCAGAAATGCAATGGTGCGGGCGGGTGTTCCGGTCATTCCGGGTACGAAAGAACCCATTTTTACGGCGGAAGCAGGCAGGAAATTTGCAGATGAAATCGGTTATCCGGTCATGATAAAAGCGGCACTTGGCGGTGGTGGAAAAGGTATGCGTGTGGTGCAAAACAGTACAGATTTTGAGAAAAATTTTCAAAATGCTCAGCGTGAAGCCGAAAATGGTTTTGGCGACAATTCCATGTATATTGAAAAATATATTGAACATCCAAAACATATCGAGTTTCAGATACTGGCGGATAATGAGGGCAATACGATTCATTTGGGTGAACGCGACTGTTCGGTACAGCGCAGACATCAGAAAATGATTGAGGAATCACCGTGTACAGCGCTGGACGAGGATTTGCGGGAACAAATGGGAGCAATGGCGGTTCGGGCGGCAAAAGCGGTCGGATACCGTAATGCCGGGACGGTGGAATTTCTTTTAGACAGCCACAGACAGTTTTATTTTATGGAAATCAACACGCGAATTCAGGTGGAGCATGGGGTGACAGAGCTTGTCACAGGCATTGATCTTGTAAAAGAGCAGATTCGCATTGCTGCGGGAGAGAAACTCGGACTGCGCCAGAGTGATATTCATCTGACGGGTCATGCGATGGAAGTGCGTATTAATGCCGAAAATCCGGATAAAAATTTTGCGCCGTGTCCGGGCACGATTCAGGAACTGCATATTCCCGGCGGAAACGGTGTGCGGATTGATACGGCAGTTTATCCGGGCTATATAATACCACCATATTATGATTCGATGATTATGAAAGTAATGGTATATGACAAAGACCGTGAATCAGCATTGAAAAAGATGAGAAGTACTTTAGGGGAAGTTATTATTGAAGGTGTAACGACCAATCTGGACTTTCAGTATGAGATTTTAAAAAATAAGGAATTTGAAAGCGGTGCGGTTCATACAGATTTTATTGAGAAAAATTTTGAAGAAACCGCTTAAAACGGGATTAATTTTAAAATAAAAGGCAGGGATAGAGTGTGCATTTAAAAGGATTATTTAAAAAGGAAAATCAGCCGGTGCGGCATCAGAATCAGGCGGAAGCGCCGAATGTCCCGGACGGATTATATACAAAATGCGAAAGCTGTCATGAAATGATTCTGACGGAAGATTTTACGCAGAATGCTTATGTCTGCCCGAAATGCGGACATTATATGAAAATAGGCGCGTATGAGCGGATAAAAATGGTGTTTGATGCACAGACATTTGAAGAATGGGACGAAGAATTTACCGGCGGCAATCCCTGTCATTTTAAAGGATATGAAGAAAAACTTGGGGATTTACAGAGAGACACCGGTTTAAATGAAGCAGTGATTACCGGAAAAGGAAAAATAGACGGCATGGAAGCGGCAGTCGGAGTGTGCGATACACGATTTCTTATGGGAAGCATGGGATATGCCGTGGGGGAGAAGCTGACAAGGGCAATTGAGCGGGCAACGGTAGAAAAGCTTCCGCTGATAATATTTACCTGTTCCGGGGGCGCGAGAATGCAGGAGGGCATTGTATCACTCATGCAAATGGAAAAGACGGCGGCTGCGCTGAAAAAATTTGATGCGGCAGGCGGACTTTATATTACCGTGCTTACCAATCCGACAACCGGCGGCGTGACGGCAAGCTTTGCCATGCTGGGTGATATTATTCTTGCAGAACCGCAGGCGCTGGTCGGATTTGCAGGACCGCGTGTTATCAGACAGACCATAGGGGAAGAACTGCCGGAAGGATTTCAGCGGGCGGAATTTTTACTGGAACATGGATTGATTGATAATATCGTGGAACGCAGATTTTTAAAGCAGACCTTATCGACACTGCTGCGGCTGCATAAAAAGCCACAGGCAGAAACAATGAGCCGCTATCAGCAGTATTTAGATGACATATATGCAAAAAAAATTGATATTAAAAAAGAAGAAGCACTGTTGGCGGCAAAAAATGAAAAGAAGCAGTTGTCGGCATGGGAAAAGGTGCAGATTGCAAGAAGCGGTAAACGTCCGTCGGCGCTTGACTATATCGGCTATCTCACCAAAGATTTTTATGAACTGCATGGTGACAGGGCGTACCGTGATGACGGCGCGGTTGTAGGTGGTATCGCGTTTTTTGGAAAACAGCCGGTGACGGTGATTGGACAGCAGAAAGGTGCAACGACAAAAGAGAATATTGTGCGTAATTTCGGAATGCCGTATCCGGAGGGATACCGTAAAGCACTGCGTCTGATGAAACAGGCAGAAAAATTTCACCGTCCGGTATTGTGCCTTGTGGATACACCGGGTGCATACTGTGGCATCGGTGCGGAAGAACGCGGACAGGGTGAAGCGATTGCAAAAAATCTGTTTGAAATGGCAGATTTAAAAGTGCCGGTGCTTTCGATTGTCATTGGCGAAGGCGGAAGCGGCGGTGCGCTGGCGCTTGCAGCGGGAAATGAAGTCTGGATGCTGGAAAATTCGGTGTATTCAATTCTCTCACCGGAGGGCTTTGCATCAATTTTGTGGAAGGACGCATCCAAAGCAGAAAAAGCGGCGCAGGTAATGAAACTGACAGCACAGGATTTAAAGGAACTGGGCATTATCGAACAGATTCTGCCGGAATTTCCGGTTGTCAGCAGTGACAATATGAATCGTGTTACTTTATATATGAAACGTAAAATTGCAGGATTTCTGGTGAAATATCAGCAGATGGGCGGTGAAGAACTGGCAGAACAGCGGTATCAGCGCTTCCGGGGAATGTAACAGGAAAGAAATTTATAAAAGGTATTAGCTATCTTCCTTAAAGTGGATTTGAGGAGGGTAGCTTTTTTATTGCAAAAGTAGATATATGAGGTGAGAATTAATTTAAGATGCATATTGGCTATTATTATGGATATATGGTTATTTTATAATAATAATAAATATGATATAAGTACAAAAAGTACATAATAAAAGTACAAACAGTACTTGACAAAAGTATAAAAGTACGTAACTTATAATTTGAGTAAATTTATAAATGCTATTTGGAGGTTGAAAATGGAAAGAGTTATATTTTGGAATAATAAAGGCGGAACTGGCAAAACTACATTAACATTTAATTAGAAATTTTATATCTGATTTTTGATTATCCGCATAAACACTATACTTTCAAACATTTTGAAGTATAGAAAACTATTCATTTTACCACGAATTTACCACGATTGAATGAGCCTTGATATGACACAAAAACAACATGGGAGATAGCACAAATATCTGTGTATCTCCCGTTTTTCATTCATGTAGTATGATTATTTTACTCTGATTTCAAATTTCAAGATTGCTTTCATCATTTCTGTATGGATTTGACCTTTTAATTCTTCATCAACCTGCATAATGATTTTACCACTTTCAGAGTGGTAAAACGGACGCAAGCATAATTTACATATATAAGCGTCATAAAACTTCAAAATCTCTCTTATGGCAGTTTCATTTCCAGCAGACGCTTGACATATTACTTTTAATGTAGGGTAGCCATATTCTTTTTTCATTGGTTCAATTCCTTTCTTTCAATACTGTTTTTAGTTTCTTCAATCCGTTACTTCTTCTGCGATAAATAGCAGAACGTGATACATGATATAATTCGGCTATTTCTTGGTCGCTCATACTTTGAAAATAGCGTAATAGAATTACATCACGCTCTTTATTCGATAACTTATATAAAGCAACAGCAAGTTTCTCATTTGATATTTGAATTGTAAAATTCAAGACTTCAAACGAAATGTAATCACAAGAATAGTTATCCTTAGTTACACATTCAACATTTTTCGTATCTGATAATTCACAGAATAAAACTTCACGCTTAGAACGTCTTGCAAACTGTCTGTTTCTGTTTTTTACTGTGCATTTAATAACAGTCATCATCAAAGCATTAAACTGTATTCTAACGATATGCTCGAAAGAAGATGGGTTCATAATCTCACCTCCTTTCCGCATACGCTGAAATATATAAACGGAGATACCGTCTATATCTTTGGAAAATACAAAAAGAAGAACAAGAAAAAAGTCCGTACAAAATATACCGTCTGTACGAACTTTTAATATTGTAAAATATTTAGTTGTTGATAAAATGCTGTTAGGTAGTGCATAATCGTATAAGATTATTCCTAAAACTTTCCACAGCAGTTACTTTCAATGCTTTTATATCTTGCTTTTTTAGTCCTATCATAAAGTTTTCCATATAACCGCTTAATAATTTGATTACTTGTTAAAATAGTTATAATGCAGGCGACTATGTGACTGATTAAAATCGCTATCCAAACACCATTTAAATTTTCTGCCAGCCAAGATAATAGATAGGCAAAAGGAATACGAATAATAATATAGTAGAATATCATTAGTATCATACTTTTTGTTGGTTTTCCTATACCATTTAAAGTACCTAAGTAGCAACTAGTAATAGTGTAAAGAACATAACCGATACTAACAATTAAAAAATAATGGCTGACAACATTTGTTACAGCTACGTTGGAAACAAACAATTTTGCCAACTGTTTAGAGAAGAAAATAACAACTGCTGATAATACACTTGAAACAACAATACCATATTTTAACGCCAATTTCAGATAATTCTTTGCTCTGTCGATACGTTGTGCTCCAATACATTGCCCTACGATTGAAGTCAACACCATATTAAGAGCCATAGCAGGATAAAATAATATCATTTCTAATTTTCCAGCAACTCCGTAGCCAGCAATAGCAGAAATACTATAAGTACTAACAATAGCAGTTAAAAATGTTGTACTAATAGCAGGAATACTTTGTTGAATGACAGACGGCACAGCATTTTTTACAAACGGCATAATCTCTTTTGTATCAAAATCAGATAGTGAAAGGTTAAATAATTTTTTACGATAAATATAAATGCACATAAACGCCAAACAAATAATCTGTGATATTAAGGTTGCGATTGCCGCTCCGTGAAATCCAATTATGTTAATGAAAATAGGATCTAAAATAGCATTCAATAAAGTAGACACAAGCATTGCAACTGCTTGAAACATAGTATTGCCAAAACTTCTTAAAATGGCTGTAAAGTATAAATACAAATAAACTGCTACATATCCCAAAGCATATATAGATAAGTAATTTTTTGCCATATCAAAAATTTCAGTCGGTGTATTTAAAACTATCAAAATAGGCTCTAAAAAAATCTCCAACACAATTGTCATAAACACTGAAAGAATTATAGATACAAAAAAAGAAGTAACTATAATATTCTTTTTCTTTTGCTCATTTTTCGCACCAATTACCTGTGATAATAGAATGGCTAACCCGTTTGTTGCTCCCATACCAATTGAAGTTAAGATTAAAATAATAGGTGTCGAGTTTGTTAACGCTGCGTATGCCTGCTCACCTAACAAATTTCCAATCCAAAGACTGTCTACGAGATTATATGCCATATTTAAAAACATAGCTATTATCATAGGAACAGTCATTTCAAGTAAACATTTTTTTGTGTTTCCGTTTACAAAATCAATATTTTTGTTCATTTTAATTCCTCCTATTGAATGAAAATTATTCATTTAATTTATTTAAATATTCCCTGCCTTTTGGCAGGGGAAGATTTAAAGCCTAAACAAGTCCCTAAAAAATGCCTTTATCCGTGAACTCTTTTCTTTAATTGATATATCGGTATTTAAAATAATTCCTAGTTGTCCATATATGCAAAAACTGGCATACATTTCAACATCATTGACTTGTATTTCATTTGTGTAATTTGCTCTTTCAATAATTTCAGATACAATAGGAAAAAGTTTTTCACATACATTCAATGTTAATAAATTATGGAAATTTTTATTTTGGTTATTATGAAAAACTGGATAATATGTATCATCTTCTTGTTCTGCAAAAAGTATCATCTTCCGCAAAATATCTTTTAAACTATCCTTTTTTATATTTATATTTTTTGTCATATTGGCGACTAAAATATTTGAATATTCATTGATAGCAGACTGAAAAAGTACATCTTTTGATGGGAAATATCTATAACATAATCCTTGTGCTATTCCAATTTCTTTTGCTATGTCTGATATTGAAGTTTTTTCAAACCCATTTACACTAAATAATTTAATGGCTGTTTCTAAAATTTCTTGTTTACGTTCCTCTGGTTCTTTTGAAATACGCATTGTTTTCTTTCCTTTCTTGCGGTTTAATTATTGTATGCTATAATTAAACAAGATCTTGTGCCAAAAGATTTCCATTCAATTTCGTGGAAGTCTTTTGATAATAATAACAACATTTCCTTTTTTGAATAAATCTTTACATCTCCACTATTGCTGTGTTTCATATAGTAATTCATTATCTGTCTTGCTCCGATTGGTTGCCAACAATCACCGATAATGAAAACTCCATTTTGCTTTAAACACCTAGACACTTCTTTCTCTACAATATCTGGTTGTGGATAATGATGAAATGAGTCATTACATACAATGGCGTCAAAAGAACTATCTTCAAAAGGTAATCTCTCAGAGTCGCCTAAGATAAGTGTTGCATCATTTCCTAGTTTATTTTTTGCAATTTCAAGCATATTGGGAGATATATCTATTCCAAATAGTTGTTCTGCTATATTTAATTCTTTTATTTCTTTAAGTAACGCACCCGTTCCACAACCTAAATCTAATATAGAATGTATATTCTTATTTTTTAAATTTTCTATAATCGGCTTATAGAGTTTTCGAGCATGTTCCCCCTGAATATTTGTATCATAATCGGCAGCTTGCTTATCAAAAGTCTTTTGTGATTTTTGTTTCGTAATATTCATGTAATCAACTCCTTTCACTAAAATTATATCTCGTGAATGAACGATTGTCAATGAATAAAATTCATTGAATTTCATTCATTTCAAAGACGTGTATCTCTGATTTAAAATACACGCCTTTTTGATTACCCTACAATCTTCCAGTTACTATTCCTTATATAGCCCAAATTTGTACCGTGACAATTTCATTGATATTATCCGATTTACCACAAATCAAATTTTATCTTTTCTTCCTCTTGATTACCCTCCACAGAAAAGAAAAAGCCCTGTCAAGAGCCTTGCCACCATTGGTGGTGCTTTGCACTCTTTACTGGGCTTTTTGTTTGCTGTATCTTCTACAAAGAGGGAAAAAGTTATTCGTCCTCATCATCAAAATGGTTATTTTTCAATACTTCCCGTAATAATTCCATATCTTCTTTTGAATTGGGGTTTATCATTTTTACGACTTGATAAGGTGTCCTATATTTATGTCCCTCTATGCTTTCCCCGAACATATCCATGCTGTATAAATCATCATAGCGGTCTAACAGTTTTTGAAACTTCAAATGCTGGATAAATTCTTTGATTGGATAAAGGTCGGACGCTACAATACTTTTCCCGTTGATGTAGTCGGTAATATATTCCCGTAACTTTTCCAACTCATATTCCAGCCATTCTTCCTCGCTGTCAAAGAAGTTGTCATAATGTCCATGTTTTAGTTCTGCATTTAATCGTTCTTCAATTCTTAAAAACTGGCAGACTTCCTTTTCGGATTGATTAACATACTTCCATTCTCCCGATAATAATTCATTGGGCATTACACCCAGCACGTCCATTATCTTTTCTAATGTATCGAAGGTAGGAAAATTCACACCTCGTTCAATCTTGGAAAGGCTCTGCATATTGATACCGATTTTATCCGCAAGTTCCTGTTGTTTCATTCCTCTGTGTTTTCTTATGGTCTGTATGTTCTCTCCTAAGAAACTGATTTTCTTTTCGTAATGCTCCATAACTTAGTATAACCGCTCCTTTCGTTGCTTTTCTTGGTATTTATAAGCATATCATACTTAATCTACATCTAAAAGTCAACAAAAACTTCTTGACAAGTAATTCTAATGGCGTTATTATCGTATCAGATAGAGTGATTAAGCACGATAAGGTCAATCACACGCTTGAGTAAGCATAGAGAAGATACATTTTCACTTTGATAGCATGAATAAGCATGGACTATCAGACCGAAAATAGTGGTTTCCAAAAGGGGCTGGCTGGACGGGGCACGTCCCCCAGACGTGTTCGGACAGACAGTTCCTTTTGGAAAAGGAACGCCTAAAGGCGTTCGCAGAGGGCGTATATGTAACACCGCCCTGCGCATACATGTCATAGTACCTAGAAACTGTGATAAATAAAGGACAAAACACGATTTTTACCCCGCAAAAAAACGGGAAGTACGAAAGGAGTAATGCACTATAACTACACACAAAAATTTATCCGTTAAGATTGATTACATCAGCATTGTATTTGATACTGCAACCGCTGAAGATGTAATCATGCACATTTTAGGTTTACCGACTGACATTTTCAATGTTTATCCAGCAACGATAAAATTCAAGACTTATCAAGCACGCTGGCAGATTGGAGATATTTATGTATCGGGGGACGCAAGAAAGACAGAGGACAACCCACAGGGGCTAGGCTGTTATCTTGTTATGACTGGCAGAGGTTGTGATGATATTTTCCGTATTCTCGATAGTAGGAATTGTACCTTTGGAGATATGTTCCGACGTTGTGAGCGAAGATACGGACTGGATAACTTCCATTTTACAAGACTTGATATTGCCATTGATGATAAGAACGAAAAGCCATTCTTTACCATAGAGCAGATAAAGAAGAAATGCGAAAAAGAGGAATTTATTTCTAATAGTGAGGGCTACCACTTTGACGAAAGCAAGTTTGATGATTTCGACACCGCAAAGACTGTTTATATCGGTGCTGGTAAATCGGGATTGTCCTACCGCTTTTATGATAAAGATAAGGAAGTCTGTTCAAAACATAATAAGACACTTGATGAAGTTGGCAGTTGGAAACGGACAGAAATGCAACTGCGTGATGATAAGGCTCATGCTTTTGCCATGACATTCAAAGACAGACCGCTGGAACTTGGGGAACTGGCTTTCGGGCTATTGGCAAACAACCTACGCTTTGTCGTGCCAAACAGAAATGAAAGTAATAAGAGCAGATGGAAAACGTGTCGGTTTTGGGAACGCTTTTTAGGGGCTGTGGAAGTCTTGAAAGTGCAAGTACCGAAACTACATAATTCTCTTGAAGAAACACAGCAATGGCTCACAGAGGGTGGCGTGATTTCCGCTGTCAAAAGTTTTTACTTCTTAGAAGAACATGACGCATTAGGTGGACTGGAAAAAGTGGGAACTATGCTTGATAAGGCAAGATACAGTAATTCCCTTTCCAGCAAACTAACCGCCCACTTACAGAGGATAAACCGCACCGACCTTATCCCCTATATCCAGTATGACACAAAACAAGGGAAAGGGGGTATCTAATGAATAACAACGATATTCCTGTATGGGAAAAGTACACCCTTACCATTGAAGAAGCGTCAAAATATTTCCGTATCGGAGAAAACAAGTTAAGACGATTGGCAGAGGAAAACAAGGACGCTGGCTGGCTCATTATGAATGGCAACCGCATACAGATTAAACGCCGACAATTTGAAAAGGTCATTGACAAATTGGACGCAATCTAATGCAAATGAGCCTTGTATGTGTTATGATGAACACAAGTCATATCAAGGCTCTTTCCAACAAGGAAAGGAGCAGACACCATGAAAGAAAAAAGACGGGATAGCAAAGAACGTATCCTGCATACTGGAGAGAGCCAACGAACAGACGGAAAATACTTATATAAATATGTGGACGCATTTGGAAACACAAAATATGTGTATGCTTGGAGATTGACACCCACAGACCCGACACCAAAGGGAAAACGGGAAAAACCCTCACTTCGTGAACTGGAACAGCAGATAAGACGGGATATTGAGGACGGTATCGACAGCACAGGCAAGAAAATGACGCTTTGCCAACTCTACGCTAAACAGAACACACAGAGGGCAAACGTGAAGAAAAGCACACAGAAACAACGGGAACAGCTCATGCGGTTATTGAAAGAGGACAAGTTAGGTGCTAGGAGCATTGATACGATAAAACCCTCTGACGCTAAGGAATGGGCATTACGCATGAAAGACAAAGGCTTTTCCTATAACACCATTAACAACCATAAACGCTCGTTAAAAGCGTCATTCTATATCGCCATACAAGACGATTGTGTAAGGAAAAACCCTTTTGATTTCAAGTTAAGTGAAGTCCTAGAAAATGATACCAAAGAGAAAGTCGCATTGACAGAGGAACAGGAACAAGCCCTACTCTCATTCATCAAGACGGACAATGTGTATCACAAGTATTATGATGATGTGCTGATACTGTTAAAGACAGGACTTCGTATCTCGGAACTGTGCGGACTGACAATCATGGACGTTGATTTTATCCATGAGGTTGTGGTTATCGACCACCAGTTACTAAAGAGCAAGGAACAGGGTTATTATATTGAAACGCCTAAGACAAAGAGCGGAATAAGGCAAGTGCCATTAAGCAGAGAAACAATACAGGCATTTCAACGGGTTATGAAGAAACACCCAAAGGCAGAACCATTTGTGATAGACGGACGGAGCAATTTCCTATTTGTCAATCATAAAGGCAAGCCCAAAGTTGCGATTGATTACAACGCCTTATTTGTCCGTATGATAAAGAAATACAACAAGCACCACAAGGACAATCCCTTGCCACATATCACACCGCATACGCTACGCCATACATTCTGCACAAGGCTGGCAAGCAAGAACATGAACCCGAAAGATTTACAGTATATCATGGGGCATTCAAATATCAGTATCACAATGAACTGGTATGCTCATGCGTCCATAGATACCGCAAAATCAGAGGTTCAGCGTCTAATCGCATAAGAAGTATTTACCACGATTTTAACCACGCTTGATAGCGAAAATATAAGAAGATAGACCTAGATATGTGAGGTTTACCACAAAAGAAAAATGCCCGTAGAGCCTATAAAATAAGGCTTTGCGGACATTTAAGAAGATATAAAAAGATAGTCAAAAAGACATATATAATTTCAGATAATTAATGAATATGCTTTTCAAAATCCTGAAAAGAAAATATTAGCTATAGATGTTTGTCCTTAAGCAAATTTATCTGAACTTTTATTGGGAGGGTTAAATCAAGGAGGTAGTGAAGTTTTATTAATGAGGCAAGGTACAATCCAAAGAGCAACAATTGGTGGATATTTTCAATTGCGTTTGCCATCTCCTTATAGTGTGCCTTTGTTTAATCCTAGAGATTATTTAACAAAACCGCATGAATATAATCAGTATATACAAGATAATATCGATTTGCTTTGTGGAGATGCTATGTTGGAATTACAATCAAATGCTATTTCCACATTAGCGAATAATCAAATACCAGGAACTAATACATAGGTTGCAATTATAAATTGGTTAAACGATTTCATACAGCCAATCGAGAAAGATTACGATATGGTATTTTTAGACGCAAATCCAAGTTTTTCAATGTATACGCAAATAGCAATTGCGACTTCAACAAAAATGGTGTTACCAGTGATGGCTGATGATTCATCACGTAGAGCCATTCAAAATGCTTTTTCGTTGGTTTATGGATTAAAATTACCTTCTGAAATATATAGTAAATATGCTTTTGCAGAAAAATTAAAAGAAGTAGATATGCCATTACCAAAAGTTTATATGATATTAAAGAATAGATTAACTCAATATATGGGAGCGGCTTCTGCATATGCGACAGTGTTACAGGAAATTGATAAAGATGTTTTATCTCTATTGAAGACGTATACAGATATGTTTGCATTTAAAACATTAGATATGGGAATTATTGATGTAAGAGACTTTCAGACAACGGGAGTTGTTTCGGCTGCAAGAGGTTGTCCTTTACGAAAATTGAAATCAGGACGTTTGGGATTAATGGGAAAGAGAGTTACGGTAAGAGAAGAATATAGACAGAATTGTATTGATAATGTTGAAACAATTGTAACAAGGATGAGTAAAGAGTTATAGCGAAGTTGAAGAAAGTTATGGAAATATTTTAAAGTGAAAAATATTCCCATACAATAAAAATTAATTGACCAATATTGAAAATGAGCTTTTATAAATTTTAGGTACTTTTCCCTTAACCTTATTAATAGCTTTTTGGAATAGAAATATATTTGTGTTGTAAAAAGCTATACATGGTGGTACACTATAAAAAACAAGGAGGTGCATACTATGGCAGTAAAAACAGCAAATGTAACAGCACGTATTCAACCGAATATAAAAGAGCAGGCAGAAGCTATTCTTGACAGACTTGGAATTCCTGTATCTGTATTTATAGATATGACTTACAGACAGGTTATTATGCGTGACGGTGTACCATTTTCATTAGATATTCCCGATAAGCTTGCTACAAGAGATTCTATAACAAAAGCTGAATTTGATATCATGATGCAGACGGGACTTTCGCAGGCAAAAAGAAATGATTCTGTATCTGTCGATGAGGCTTTCGAGCAATTAAAAGCGGAGATGTAAGGTATGGACGAGTATGAGGTAAGGGTAACAAGACAGGCGTTAGAGCAAATGAAAGAAATTGTTCATTATATTTCATATGATCTGATGTCACCGGCTGCAGCGGATAATCTGCTTGATAGGTTTAAAGCAGAGATTTTGAAACTGTCAAGTTTACCGAAGAAGTATGCGCTGATAGAGGAAGAACCTTGGAGAACTGAAGGAATACGCAAGATGGTAGTTCAGAATTTCCTGATTTATTATTGGGTAGATGATGATAACAGCAGAGTTCAGGTGACAGCGGTTATCTATGGCAGGCGTGATCAAATCCGGCAGCTTGCCAATATGGATATGGAGTAGCGACAGCGGGTCTGGTCAGAAAAAGCGTTGAATATAAAAACAAATCTCCTAAAGGCAGGGCAAAATGTGTCCTGGCATTTAGGAGATTTTTTTGCGTTATAGGGAATTGTGAATTTTTTTAAAGAAAAATAGAAATAAACAGTATATAACACTTGACAACAGCTATATACTGTTATACACTGTTTATACGGAAAGGAGGAAGTGAGATTGAATATTATTATCAATCATTCATCTATGGTGCCGATTTATGAGCAAATTGTAGATGCGGTTAAGACACAGATTCGCAAAGGAGAACTTAAAGAAGATGAGAATCTTCCTTCTGTGCGTATGCTGGCAAAAGAACTTAAAATCAGTGCGTTGACGGTAAAAAAAGCATATGATGCTCTGGAAGAAGAAGGATTTGCAATTACAATACATGGAAAAGGAACATACATCACGGCTGCAAATACAGAGCTTTTGCTTGAAGAACAGAAAAAAGAAATTGAAGCGGATTTAGAAAAAGCAGTTTTTAAAGCCAGAAGATGCGGCATCAGTGATGAAGAACTAAAGAATTTATTAGAATTAATATTGGAGGGATAGCCGATGTTAAAAATTGACCATCTAGTGAAAAATTATAATACATTTTCCCTTGATTGTTCGTTGGAAGTTCTGCCGGGACAGATTACAGGGCTTGTGGGGAAAAACGGAGCAGGCAAAAGTACAATTTTCCATGCAGTACTGGGACTGATTAGACCGGATAGCGGGAAAATTACTGTATTAGGAAAAGACAGTCAGGAAATAACAGCGAAGGATAAACAAAAACTGGGGGCTGCATTATCCGATTCCGGGTTTAGTGGAAATCTGACGATTCAGGATATTATTTCTGTACTGGAAAAACTGTATGATGATTTTAATAAGAATTTTTTTATGAAACAGGTGGAAATTTTCGGTCTGCCTTATAAAAAGAAATTGAAGGATTTTTCAACAGGCATGAAAGCGAAATTAAAGGTTTTGATTGCAATTTCACATCAGGCAAAACTGTTGCTGCTTGACGAACCGACAGCCGGGCTGGACGTGGTTGCAAGAAATGAGGTACTGGATTTAATACGGGATTATATGGCAGAAGATGAAGAACGTGCTGTTCTTATCAGTTCTCATATTTCAAGTGATTTAGAATCATTGTGTGATGATTTTTATATGTTAAAGGACGGAAAAATCATTTTTCATGAAGAAACAGATGTCCTGCTTGACCAATATGTTGTTTTAAAAGTAGATGAAGCACAGTATGAGAAGCTGGATAAAAGTTTTATATTAAAAGTGCAGAAAGAAAATTACGGATATGCCTGTCTTACAAATGAAAATGCGTTTTATATAGAAAATTATCCGCAGATAATCATAGAAAAAGCTGCGATTGATGAGATTGTGACAATGCTTAGCGGAGGTGATGAACAATGTTAGGACTTTTTATTAAAGATTTAAAGCTGTTAAAAGCACAGAAGAAGATGTTTATGCTTGTTGGTATAGTGACAGCAGTTGTACTGTTTAATATACAGGACGGTACAGAAATGATTGGATTTATGGCAGGATATATGGTATTTGTTGGAACAATGGCGACAACAAGCACTATCGGTTGTGATGAAGCAGACCACGGAACGGTATTCTTATTTACACTGCCGGTCAGCAGAAAGGAATATGTTTTAGAAAAATATGGTCTGGCGGTGGCAGGAAGTGCGGCAGCAGTATGTATCGTAACGGTACTTGTCTATCTTGTAAGTGTTGTAAGAGGCAGTCAGCTTATGGCAGAGCAGCTTTTTATCATTCTCATTATGATGCCGCTGGCACTTATTTTATTTTCTTTGATGGTGCCGTTTCAGTTACGGTTTGGCGCAGAAAAGGGCAGAATGATGCTGCTGGGAGCTTATGGCGCAGTATTTGGCGGATTGTATATTCTTAAAAATTTCACAGAAAAGTGGAATGTGGATTTGTCGTGGATTGGACAGAAAATAGAGCGGTATTCGCAGGGTACATGGACGATAGTGGCAGTCGTAGCAGCGCTGGCAGTTATGCTGGTATCTTACTTTGCCAGTGTACGGATTTTAAATAAAAAGGAAATTGACTGATGGCATAAAAATGGGACAGTCCGGTTTAAATGTTTTACCGGCTGTCCCTTTTTTTATGTTATATAAATTACTTATTATTCTTCTTGCTTAATTCCTGTTCCTTCATTGCGCGAACCTTTAATGAAAGACCAAACAGATTGATGAAACCGTCTGCATCATGGTGGTCATAAAGGTCACCAGTCTTAAAGGAAGCGATAGATTCGTTGTAGAGTGAATATGGAGAAGTTGTACCGGCTTTGATGATGTTGCCTTTGTACAGCTTAAACTTAACTTCGCCTGTTACATTTTCCTGTGTCTTTTCAATAAATGCCTGAACAGCTTCACGAAGCGGTGTAAACCATTTTCCTTCGTAAATAATCTGGGCAAACTTATTTGCCATATTCATTTTAACTGTTGTTGTATCACGGTCAAGAATCAGTTCCTCTAACTGCTGATGTGCTTCGTAGAGAATGGTTCCGCCAGGAGTTTCATAAACACCACGGGACTTCATGCCGACAACGCGGTTTTCAACGATATCAACGATACCGATACCATGCTTGCCGCCTAATCTGTTTAATTCGCGGATGATATCAGAAACCTTCATTTCCTTACCGTTTACAGACTTTGGTACACCATGTTCAAATGTCATAGTTACATATTCACCTTCTTCAGGAGCTTCTTCCGGAGAGTTTCCTAAAACAAGCAGATGCTTGTAGTTCGGTTCATTTGCAGGGTCTTCCAGCTCAAGGCCTTCATGGCTGATGTGCCATAAGTTACGGTCACGGCTGTAGCTGGTATCTGCAGAGAATGGAAGATGGATACCGTGCTGTTTGCAGTATTCGATTTCTGCTTCTCTTGAATCCAGTGTCCATTTTTCATTTCTCCAAGGAGCAATGATGTTGATGTCCGGAGCTAAAGCCTTGATTGCCAGTTCAAAACGAATCTGGTCATTACCTTTACCGGTAGCACCGTGGCAGATTGCTGTAGCGCCTTCTTTTCTTGCAATTTCAACCAGTCTTTTTGCGATAACAGGTCTTGCCATGGAAGTACCTAAAAGATACTTATTTTCATATACGGCGTGAGCCTGTACACAAGGTACGATGTAATCGTCACAGAATTCATCTGTTAAATCTTCAATATATAATTTAGAAGCACCGCATGAGAGCGCTCTTTCCTGTAAACCGTCTAACTCCTCGCCCTGTCCGCAGTCTGCGCATACACAGATTACTTCATAGTCAAAATTCTCCTTTAACCACGGGATAATAGCTGTGGTATCAAGTCCGCCTGAGTAGGCAAGAATTACTTTTTCTTTCATAATTGATATCCTCCGAATTGATTGAATTTGTATGGTTGCAATTGGCAACGAACTTGTGTCTTATGATAAACCACATAAGGTAAAAATGCAATAGGTAAAAATGAATAATATGCAAAAATATACAAAAATCATGTATATTTATAAAAAAATTCAAATTAACACTTTACAGGACAAAAAAAATTGCTATAATGAAACATAACGAATATTTTACAGCGAGGTAAAAGATATGATTAAGGTAGGAATTATTGGTGCAACAGGATATGCCGGAAATGAGCTGGTAAGACTGTTACTGGGGCATAAGGATGCAGAAATTGTGTGGTATGGTTCAAGAAGCTATATTGACCAGAAATATGCAGATGTATACAGAAATATGTTTCAGCTTGTTGATGCGGTCTGCATGGATGATAACATGGACGAACTTGCAAAGCAGGTTGATGTCATTTTCACAGCGACACCGCAGGGCTTATGTGCTTCTTTAGTAAATGAAGAAATTTTATCCAATACAAAGATTGTTGATCTGAGTGCGGATTTCCGTTTAAAAGATGTGAGTATTTATGAACAGTGGTATAAGCTGGAGCATAAAGCACCGCAGTACATTGATGAAGCGGTTTACGGCTTATGCGAAATCAACAGAAACCAGATTACCGAAAAAACAAGAATTGTAGCAAATCCCGGCTGCTATACAACAACCTCGATTCTTACCTTATATCCAATGGTAAAAGAAGGGCTGATTGACCCGGATACCATTATTATTGATGCAAAGAGCGGTACATCAGGCGCAGGACGCGGCGCAAAGGTTGCCAATCTTTTCTGCGAAGTCAATGAAAGCATGAAAGCATACGGTGTCGGCACACACAGACATACACCGGAGATTGAAGAACAGTTAGGTTATGCCTGCGGCAGAAATGATTTAAAACTCATTTTCACACCACACCTTGTTCCGATGAACCGTGGTATTTTAGTAACGGCATATGCAAATCTGGCAAAGGACGTTACATACGAAGAAGTAAAAGCAGTTTATGATAAATATTATAAGGAAGAAACATTTGTCAGAGTGCTGGAAAGGGACGTCTGCCCGGAAACACGCTGGGTAGAAGGCAGTAACTTTGTGGACATCGGATTTAAGATTGAGCCGAGAACCCACCGTCTGATTATGATGGGGGCACTTGATAACCTTGTAAAGGGTGCGGCAGGTCAGGCTGTACAGAATATGAACTTATTATTTGGATTACCGGAAACAGAAGGGCTTATGGCAGCACCGATGTTCCCGTAGAAGTGTGAACAAGATTCCATTACAGGGAAAACACCTCAACGTGTTACTTAACTTCGGCTTATTTCCCTGTAACGGAATCAGGTTACAATATTTGCAGAATGAGGAGAAATGCGAAAATCCTTAAATTGAAGATTTTCGCATAGCACTTTGTGCCGCAGGCGTCACAAAGCTGCTCTTATCGCAGAACTGAATTAATTCAGTTCGCGATTCCTCCGGCATTAGAATGCCTGCGGAATGGAGTGTAATATGGAAATCATTAAAGGCGGCGTGACTGCGGCAAAGGGATTTTGTGCGGCAGGTTTAAACGCAGGAATAAAAAATAACGAAAAAAAAGATATGGCGATGGTTTACAGTGAAAAGCCATGTGTAACAGCAGGAACATTTACAACAAATAAGGTTTTTGCAGCGCCGGTAAAGTGGGATAAGGACATTGTGGCAAATTCACCATTTGCACAGGCAGTTGTTGTCAACAGCGGTGTTGCTAATGCCTGTACCGGAAAAGAGGGCGATGACGCGTGTGCGGCAGAAGCAAAGGCTGTATCCGAAGCATTACAGGTTCCGGAAAGTGCAGTATTGGTTGCCTCTACCGGTGTTATCGGCGCACAGCTTCCAATGGATAAAATCTGTGCAGGAATTAAAGAACTTCCAAAGAAGCTTGGCAGTTCATTAGAGCATGGCACACTGGCGGCAGAAGCCATTATGACGACAGATACCGTGGACAAGCAGGTTGCCGTACAGATTGAGGTCGGCGGAAAGACGGTTACAGTTGGCGGTATGTGTAAGGGAGCCGGTATGATTCACCCGAACATGGCAACCATGCTGTGCTTTGTGACAACCGATGCGTGCATTAAAAAAGATGCTTTGCAGAAAATGACGAAAGCGATTGTCAGCGATACTTTTAATATGATTTCTGTAGATGGTGATACCTCGACAAACGATACAGTCTTAGTGCTTGCAAACGGCATGGCGGAAAATGATATTATTACCGAAGACAGTAAGGATTATCAGGCATTTTATGATGCACTGTTTTATGTACTGCGTGAGCTTTCTAAAAAGATTGCCGGTGACGGCGAAGGCTGTACCTGTCTGTTTGAAGTGCAGGTAAAAAATGCGGCAACAAAAGAACAGGCAAAGGTGCTTGCAAAGTCGATTGTCACTTCAAGTCTTACAAAAGCGGCAATTTTCGGACACGATGCAAACTGGGGCAGAATCCTCTGTGCAATGGGCTATTCCGGTGCGGACTTAGAACCGGAAAAAGTAGATATTTACTTTGAAAGCGAAGCCGGAAAGTTAAAAATTGTAGAAAACGGAAAAGCAACCGATTACAGTGAAGAAAAAGCAACGGAAATCTTATCAAAGAATCCGGTTATTGCTATTGCAGATGTAAAAATGGGAAATGAAGAAGCAACCGCATGGGGCTGTGATTTGACATTTGACTATGTAAAAATTAACGCGGATTACCGCTCATAATGAAGCTTCGTATTAAAGATACGGCAGCGGAAATATTTTGCGGTGGCAGGTAAAAACACTGTTAAAAGTGTATATTCAAAATGGAGAGAACAGACATGGAAATGAATGAAGAATTGAAAAAAGCGCAGGTTCTGGTGGAAGCGCTTCCATATATCCAGAAATTTAACAGAAAGATTATCGTTGTCAAATACGGCGGCAGTGCAATGGTTGACGAAGAATTAAAAAGAAAAGTCATTCAGGACGTTGTACTGTTAAAGCTGGTAGGCTTTAAGCCGATTATCGTACACGGCGGTGGCAAGGAAATCAGCAAATGGGTTGAAAAATCCGGCATGGAACCGCATTTCTTTAACGGACTGCGCGTAACCGATGAGCCGACAATGGAAATCGCCGAAATGGTTTTAAATAAGGTCAATAAAAGCCTTGTATCCATGATTGAAGAACTCGGCGTCAAGGCATGCGGTATCAGTGGTAAAGACGGTGGCATGTTAAAGGTGGATAAAAAGCTTTCCGGCGGCGAAGACATCGGCTATGTAGGTGAAGTCAAGGAAGTGGATACAACACTGCTTCATACACTGTTAAAGGACGATTTCCTTCCGGTTATCTGCCCGATTGGATATGATGATAATTTCCATGCTTACAATATTAATGCCGATGATGCGGCATGTGCCATTGCAAGAGCAGTTAACGCAGAAAAGCTGGCATTCCTTACGGATATTGAGGGCGTTTACAGAGATTACAACGACAAGTCTTCCCTGATTTCAGAGCTTTCAACAGATGAAGCCAGAGAACTGCTTGCGGGCGGTACAATCGGCGGCGGAATGCTTCCGAAGCTGAACAACTGCATTGATGCGATTGAACACGGTGTATCCCGTGTCCATATCTTAGACGGCAGAATTCCGCACTGTCTGTTACTTGAAATCTTTACAAACAAAGGTATCGGTACAGCGATTTTAAGCAACGAAGCAGAACGTTTTTATGATACAAACATTTAACGAAAATTTCGGAGGAAAAAATGGATACAAAGACAATTATTGAAACAGCCGAGGAGCATTTGATTCATACCTACAACCGTTACCAGATTGTACTGGATAAAGGGGACGGTGTGCATTTATACGACACAGACGGCAAGGAATATCTGGATTTTGGTGCCGGTATTGCCGTATTTGCATTAGGATATAACAATAAAGAATATAATGATGCCTTAAAGGCACAGATTGACAAGCTGGTACATACATCGAACTACTTTTACAACGAACCGGCAGCAAAGGCGGCAAAAATGCTGACCAAAGCGACCGGAATGGACAGAGTATTTTTTACCAACAGCGGTACGGAAGCTGTTGAAGGTGCGATTAAGCTTGCAAAGAAATATGCGTATTTAAAGGATGGCTCAACCGACCATGAAATTATTGCAATGGAACATTCTTTCCACGGCAGAAGCATGGGTGCGCTTGCCGTAACAGGCAACAAGCACTATCAGGAAGCCTTTGGACCGATGATTCCGGGAATCCGTTTTGCACAATACAACAATCTGGAAAGCGTAAAGGAACTTGTAAATGAAAAGACCTGCGCGATTATTTTTGAAACCGTTCAGGGAGAGGGCGGCGTTTATCCGGCAAAGAAGGAATTTATCGAAGGTGTCAGAAAGCTTTGTGACGAAAAAGGTATCCTTTTAATTTTAGATGAAATTCAGTGCGGCATGGGCAGAACCGGTTCGATGTTTGCTTATCAGCAGTACGGTGTGAAGCCGGATATTGTAACGGTTGCCAAGGCTTTAGGCTGTGGTGTGCCGGTTGGTGCATTTGCGGCAAAGGATGAAGTAGCAAAAGCCCTGGTTCCAGGCGATCACGGAACTACCTACGGCGGAAACCCGCTGGCTTGTGCGGCGGCAGTCAAGGTATTTGAATTGTTTGACAGCTTAAAGGTGTTAGACAATGTAAAAGAGGTCGGCGCATATTTAGCTTCCGAGCTGGATAAAATTGTGGCTGAATACGATATTGCGACAGAGCGCAGGGGAATGGGCCTGATTCAGGGCTTACAGCTGGTTGTCAATCCGAAAGATGTGATTGCAAATACACTCGATAACGGACTGATTTTATTCTCAGCGGGAACAAATGTTATTCGTTTTGTACCACCGCTTGTTATTACAAAGGCAGATGTGGACGAGATGATTGTCAGACTGAAAAAATCTTTGGATTCTTGCAGATAAGACTTTTTAAAAGAGAAAATACATGCTATAATTAATTGTTATATTAAGACTTGTACCCGCGGTGCAGGTCTTAATATTTGCTTATAAACCCCGTGAAATCATGGAAAGGTAAATTAATTGGTATGAAGATTTTAAAAAGAGTAACAGCAGTTTTGCTCACAGCAGTTGTTGCCGTTTCGTTTACGGCATGCGGCGGACGCAGTGAACATGCAAAAAAGCTGAATATAGATACAGCCGTTTCGATTAATATCTGGTATCAGGACGATGCATATACATCGTATCTGGACTATATCGCACAGCAGTTTCATAAGGCAAATGAATTTATTACGGTCAATCCGGTGAAAGTAGAGGAAAATAACCTGCTGGATGCCGTTTATAACGGCAGCATTGCGCAGAATAATGTGGCAGATGTATATCTTATGGAAGCATCGGATATGCAACGCGCATATTTAATGGGGCTGACGGCGGAAAATGATGCGTATACACAGTACTATTCACAGAAGCATTTTCCGGTGACGGCAGTTAATGCGGCGTGCTATGAAGGAAAACTTTACGGCTATCCGGTCACATTTCACACGGCAGTCATGGTGTATAATAAAAAATATGCCACAGCGCCGGAAAATTTTGAGCAGATTGAAGCATTTTTAAATTCATATCAGGTCACAGATGAAAATAAAGATGTCAACATGATTGTAGGCTGGGATACACAGGATTTGTGGACAAATTACGCATTTGGCGGAAGCTATGTGGATAACGGCGGCGCGCAGGGCGAGGACGCTGAAAGCGATGTCCAGACAGAAGCGTTAAAGGCGGCGATGACAGAGTATGCGGCGCTTCAGAATACTTTTGGAATTGTTGATAAAACACAGGAAGAATATAAGCAGATGTTTATGAACAATCAGCTTATTTATACGATACTGGATTCCACGCAGTTAGCGGACTTAAATGCTTCCGGTGTGGATTACGGCATCTGTGCCGTGCCGGGGGCAAAGACGGGATTTGGTACGCAGAGCCTTTCGGATACGATACTTGCCATGGTCAATCCGTATTCGGAAAACACGGACACTGCCAAGGCAGTAGCGCAGGCAATCAGTTACGATTATGCGGATTTGCTTGAAAAGGATACCGGCTACATCAGTGCGAGAACCGATGTGGCGGACAAGAATAAAAAGGTGCTGTACCAGCCGTTGTATGAAGTATATGCGAAGTCTGACAGCTATGCAAAGTATATCGGGGCAGATGAATTTTATGTCAGATATTCCATTTTACTGCACAATATCTGGAAAGGCGAAGATTTAAATGAGTCGGTAGATGCTTTTATAAAGGCAGTCAGCCGTTAAAAAGATGAATAGAAAACCTGTCATGTACTCATATTAGATAGAGAAATTTTATCAATATGGAGGAAGAAATGGCAGGTTTTTTGATTGCAATTATTTCGGGGGCGCTTATGAGTGTCCAGGGGGTATTTAATACAACGGCGACAAAGAGCAGCAGTATCTGGGTGGCGGCATCTTTTGTGCAGATTACGGCATTTGCAACGTGCGTGCTGATGTGGTTTTATGACGGACGTCCGCCGGTTAGCGGGCTGTTTCAGGTACAGCCGAAATACGCACTGCTTGGCGGTGTTATCGGTGCATTTATTACGTATACGGTTGTGCGGGCAATGGGAAGCCTCGGAACGGCAAAGGCGGAGATTACGATTGTCATTTCGCAGATTGCCGTGGCATATATCATTGAATTATTCGGCATGTTTGGCAGTAAGCGGGCAGATTTTTCGTGGTTAAAGCTTTTGGGGCTGGCACTGGCAATCGGCGGTGTGGTGCTGTTTAATGTCTGTGGGAATCAGGAATAGCCCCGTAAAAAACAACAAGTGGAAATCTGTGTGCGGGAATGGTATAATAGGCGCAGGTTTTTAGAAATTAGGAGAGAAAGCACGGAGGTACTTTGTGGAAGATTTATTTAAAATACACGGAATTGTAAATTTGAAAAAAGGCGAGGGAAGAACGTTAAAAGCCGGAGGAATGTGGGTTTACGACAATGAAATCGCAAGCACCATGGGAGAAATCGTTGACGGCGGACTCGTAGAAGTACATGATTTTGACGGCTATTTTATGGGTATCGGATATATCAACCGCCGCTCTAAAATTACGGTCAGAATGATGAGCCGCAGAACGAGGGAGATTGACAGGGCATTTATTGAACAGCGCGTGCGCGCCTGTGTGGATTATAGAAAACATACGGTGGATATGTCTTCCTGCCGTCTGATATTCGGTGAAGCGGATTTCCTGCCGGGCATTGTGATTGATAAATTTTCTGATGTGCTGGTTGTCGAATCGCTGGCACTCGGAATTGACCGTTTTAAGCCGCTGATTGTAGAACTGTTAAAGCAGGTTTTAAAAGAAGAAGGCATGCCAATCCGCGGTGTTTATGAAAGAAGCGATGCCAAGGTGCGTCTGCAGGAGGGCATGGAGCGTTTCAAGGGCTTTATCGGAGAAGAATTTGACACCAAGGTATCTATCGTGGAAAACGGCGTGAAATATATGGTCGATGTAAAAGACGGTCAGAAGACAGGATTTTTCTTAGACCAGAAATACAACCGTGCCGCAATCCGTCCGATGTGTAAGGATGCAAAGGTGTTAGACTGCTTTACGCATACCGGTTCATTTGCATTAAATGCGGGCATGGCGGGCGCAAAGAGCGTGCTGGGTGTGGACGCATCGGAACTCGGCGTTGCACAGGCAACGGAAAATGCCGCATTAAACGGACTGTCAGACCGCGTATCCTTTATCTGTGAAGATGTATTTGAACTGCTTCCAAGACTGGAAAAAGAGGGCGAATTGTTTGATGTGGTCATCTTAGACCCGCCGGCATTCACGAAGTCGCGTAATTCTATTAAAAATGCAGTAAAAGGATATAGAGAAATTAATCTGCGTGCAATGAAGCTTGTTAAAAACGGCGGCTATCTTGCAACATGCTCCTGCTCGCATTTTATGAATCCGGAGCTGTTTGCAAAGACGATTGGCGAGGCTGCCGCCAATGTGCATAAGCGCCTGCGCCAGATTGAATATAAAACGCAGTCCCCGGACCACCCGATTTTATGGACAAGAGATGAGGAATCACTGTATCTGAAGTTTTATATTTTTCAGGTGTGTGATGAATTGTAGAAATAGTATTAATGTAAATGTCACGGCATATAAATGAATAAAATTATGCTGGTAAAAATTTAACATAAAGAAAAATCCCGGAAAGTTTAACAGACTGCCGGGATTTCTTGATATGTCACGTAAAGTCATAGAAAATCTTGCCGTAAAATATGAAAATGTTGCGAAGGGAGTGTGCAGACAAATGGGTGGAAAAGTATTAAATTATGAAGCAAAAGATATTTTAAATCGTGGACGTGCAGAGGGCGAAGCAGAAGGAATTGCCCGGATGCAGCGTGCGGCGAAACTTTTGCGAATGGGAAAAAGTATTTCAGATGTAGCAGAACTAACGGAACTATCCGAAGAAACGGTTACGGAACTGGCACAGACTGTAGAAGGTTGATTATACGGCAGATAAAAATGATAGAAGACAAAAGGACCCGCCGGGTTGCGCATCCTTACAAAAGTAAGACTAGGCTTGGCGGGTTCTGTTACAAATCATATACGATTAATAAAGATATTTGTCAATCTTTTTTGAAATTAACTTTCCTTCTGAATCCGGATTTCTTCCGGATAGCTAATCGCGCCCATGGTCGGCACGCGGTATAAAACTCCCTGATTGTCAAAATACTGGAAAAACGTATACTGTGAGGTGCAGTGGATATTGGTCAAATCGCCGCTTGCAATATATTCCACCTGCGTACCGTCGGCATTCATGCGATACAGACCTGGATTATCATCACCCTCCAGCTGGAAGAAAATTTTACTGCCATACAGGTTATAATTAATCACCTTGCAGTTTTCTTTTCCGTAAAGCAGTTCAACCGTCTTTGTATTCTTATTGACACGCACCAGTGAATATCCCTTGGAAATATCAATGTAGTAAACATAATTCCCCTCGGAATCCGGTAAATATGAATTCGCATCGTAATACAGGGAAATGGAATCGTCCTTCGGGTCGAGCGTGCTGATAACATTTTTCTTATCTGTATTGGAAAAATAAATTTTACCCTCACTGACACAGGAAGGATTGTAAGGCGTGTTTGAAACCAGTTTATCATTTTCGCCGTCAATGTCCATGCGGTGTAAGGTAATGCCGACATCGCTTTCGTAGTGCTGGTAATACAGATAATTGCCGCACAGACTGACAGAGCCGGTCAGATGATTGTAAAGCATTGTCGAATTCTGCCCTTCCAAATCCGTCTGATAAATGCCGAATAACTGACCGCGCAGAATCGTACCAATCATTTCTTTGGAAAAATTGTTCTTTACATAATAAATTTTATCGTTGTAAATGTTTAACGATGCCACGCTGTCGGAGTTGAGCATACGGGCATTACTGCAATCGGAATCCATGACGTAGAGATAATTGTGGTCGTATGGATTGGCAAAATAAATTTTATTGTTGTACTCACAAAATAATCCGCCGTTCATTAAATTTCCGGCAGTATTTCCGGCGGCATCGGCGCTGTTCGTCTGCTTTTTCTTCGGCAGGGCATGAACAACCACCGCCACAACAATCAAAACAACGACAACAGCCGGAATGATAAATTTTACACTACGTTTCAGTTTCATAAAAAGCCTCATTTCCTAAAATCATAATTATAAAGAATTATATCACAAATCATAGTGCGATACAAAAAAAAATATGGTATAATGTGCGTAAGCAATGAGCCGTGCCAGACGAAAGAGGAAAAAAGAGCTGTGCTAGCACAAAGCTCTTTTAGACGATTGCGGCTGATAGGGCGACCGCCCGACAGTGCAGGAAGCCAAAGGATTCCTGCACCTGCACGGCGAAAAAGTGCCGTCGGAAAGTGGAAACAAGAACTGTGCTAGCACAAAGCTCTTTTAGACGATTGCGGCTGATAGGGCGAATGCCCGACAGTGAGTGGAAGCCGAAGGCTTTCACTCACATGCACGGCGAAAAGTGTCAGAGCAAAGCGGAAATGAGGATTAAAATGTTAGATTTAGGTGAAATCAGGGAAAAAATAGATGGAATTGATAAACAGCTTGTATCATTATTTGAAGAACGAATGGCACTTTGTCATTCAGTAGCGGAATATAAAATTTCTACCGGCAAGAAAGTGCTGGATACGGAAAGAGAAAATGCAAAACTGGCGGCAATCACAAAAATGGTTCAGAACCCGGAAAATGTCCATGCAATCAATGATTTATTTTCACAGATTATGGCAAATTCCAGAAAAATGCAGTACCGCTTATTGGAAGAAAATGGTCAGACATTAAGAGAGCCGTATGAAGCTGTGGACGAAGTGGACAAGACCAACTGCAAGGTCGTTTATCAGGGCGTTCCGGGGGCATACAGCTATATTGCCATGAAGCGTTACTTTGGTGAAAATGTAGAAAATTTTCATGTGCCGACATGGCGCGATGCCATGGAAGCAGTCAAAATGGGCAAGGCAGATTATGCGGTGCTTCCGATTGAAAATTCAACAGCCGGGATTGTGGCAGGTGTTTATGATTTATTGCAGGAATATAATAACTATATTATTGCAGAAACTTATATCAAGGTAGAACATGCACTGCTTGGTCTTCCGGGTACGGATTTGGACAAAGTAACAACTGTTTATTCCCACCCGCAGGGCTTAATGCAGTGTGAGGGATTTTTGGAACAGCACAAGGACTGGAATCAGATTAGTCAGGCAAATACGGCGCAGAGCGCCCAGAAGGTGCTTTTGGAAAAGAATCCGTCCCATGTTGCCATTGCAAGTGAAGAAGCGGCACAGGTATACGGACTGGAAGTGTTAAAGCATAAGATTAATGATTTGGACAACAATACGACTCGTTTTGTCATTGTTACGAATACAAGAAAATTTGTGAAAAATGCAAAGAAGATGAGCATTGTATTTGAAACGGCAAACGAAGCCGGAACACTCTACAACCTGTTAAGCCACATCATTTACAACGGACTGAACATGAATAAAATTGAGTCCCGTCCGATTGAAGGCAGGGAGTGGGAGTTCCGCTTTTTCGTAGACTTTGAAGGCAATATTGATGACCCGAGGGTGATTAACGCATTGCGTGGCATTGAGGAAGAATCCAAAAAGATAAAGCTGCTGGGAAATTATTAATTCCCAGTTGGATAGCATTTATTTATATGGAGGGGGGAAGTATATGCAGAAAATATTTCGGATATTGAGCAAGTGAGTATTGTATCCGGCGGAACGGGAGATATTGCGGTAGTTAGAAATGCTGAGGATATAGAAAGGCTTGTACAATATTTTGGGGAGTACAAAGTACAACCGGATTATTTTTATAACGATTCAAAAACGGGCTGGAGTTACGGGATAAAATTTGAATGGGAAAATAAACAAACATTCATTACCTGCATAGACACCAACCGGGTTAAGGTAGATAACAAAGTCTATAAAGTGAAAAACGGTGACTCAATGGAAAATTCATTAAAAGAATTATTTGATGAATTGAGTGAGTAGTTATTGAATTTCTGAATGGAGGGAAAGCATATGAAAACAATGAAACGAATCATTCCGTTCACCATACTCATTTTGGCAGCAGTCATATTGTTTGTGGTGTGGTTCCGGGCATATGTTCCGGTAAAAAGCGAAGCATTTCACACAGACGGAAGCAAAATCGAATTTGGAGAAAATACCGCATATGAAATCGGTGCAAATTCATATGGACGTCCGGTATTCAAAAATCCGTCAAAAGCCATGAAACAGTTCAAAAAGGATTATGCTTTGGGACTGGATTATATGGAAAATGTAAGGGGCTTACCTCAATTTAGCAGTAAATATAAAGTATTAACCTGGTATGCATGGCACTGCTGGCAGGTAGAAGTTGTCGAAGACATTGAGAATAAAGAGGAAGTAAAAGAGCAGTTAAGAGCGATTTCGGAGTTTGCCAATTTTTATATCAACAGTAAAATGCAGCACTATAATCCGTTTTAGGCGTCACAAAGCCACTTTTTATCGCAGAGCCAAATCTGACATTTGGCTCGCGATTCCTCCGGCAAAGTGCCTACGGAAAAGGGGAGTGTGAAAAATCACACTGATGTGCTGATTTTTCACACAGATGTTTGCTTCCGGGCGAAAGCAAACATCTATGATGGCAGATGAGAAATCGCCTGCGCGAATTTCTCATCGCCTCATCGCAACAAGTTGCTTAGAATAGGAGAGGTATGAAAAAAATCAGTTGCATCATCGTTACGGTAATATTGCTTCTGTGTGTAACCGCCGGGTGCAGTAAGCCGGAAGGCACGAGAAAACTTTCGGATATTGTCAGTGAAAAAGTGCAGGATATCGCAGTTGTGAATATTATCAGCGGGAACACCGGTGAAATAAAAAGTTATAAAGAAGCCGATGATATTGATAAGATTACGGCGTATATGCAGAATGTGATGTGTACGAAAAGTTCACCGGCATCTGCGAGCGGCTGGAGTTACGCATTTGAAATCACGGGAACGGACGGTACATCGGTAAAGGTTATTTTCGCAGGCACGAACAGCAGCATTGACAAAGAAAAGTATGCACTGCAATATTCGGATTTGAATGAATTTATAGCAGGTTTGTAAAAATATAAGACAAAGTATAAAATAAAAAACATTGCATTTCCGAAAAAAATAGTGTATCTTAATAGTAGTTGCTGTACGACTGGCGGAAAATGCAGGAAGATGTAAAGAACCATTCTCCTGTATGTGGGATTACCCACAGGGAGTACAGATCTTGTAGATAAGCCGACCGCCTGGGCGACCATTAAAGCTTGGTTACTCAGGGGCCGGCTTATATTATTTTTACGAAGATTTATGCCATAGAGGTGCAAATCTTCAATCGAAAAACTACAGTGCTGCATAGGCAGTGGAAAGAGAGGATTGTATGGAAATGCAGATGTTGGAAAAGGAACTGTCAGGCTGTGATTATCCGGGCAGAGGAATTGTGATTGGTAAGTCAGAGGACGGAAAGAAAGCGGTAACAGCTTACTTTATCATGGGCAGAAGCGAAAACAGCCGCAACCGTGTATTTGTAGAAGACGGTGAAGGAATCCGCACACAGGCATTTGACCCGTCAAAATTAAGTGACCCAAGTCTGATTATCTACGCGCCGGTACGTGTTTTAGGAAATGATACGATTGTAACAAACGGCGACCAGACAGATACGGTTTATGATTTAATGAGCCAGGGAAAGACATTTGAAGAATCTTTAAGAACAAGAGAATTTGAACCGGACGGACCAAACTACACACCGAGAATTTCAGGCATTATGCACATTGAAAACGGCACATTTGACTATGCAATGTCGATTTTAAAGAGCAACAATGGCAATCCGGCAGCCTGCAACCGCTATACATTTGATTACAGAAATCCTGTAGCGGGCGAAGGACGTTTTATCCATACTTATATGAAAGATGCCAATCCGCTTCCGAGTTTTGAAGGCGAGCCGACATGGGTTCGGATTTCAGGTGATATTGACACATTTACAAATATGATCTGGAACAACTTAAATGAAGACAACAAGGTATCTTTATTTGTCCGTTTCATCGACATTGAAACAGGAAAGTACGAAACAAGAATTATCAATAAAAATAAATAAGTCAGATTCCGCAGAAGCGGCAAGGAGGAAAAAATGAACGAATTTCAGTTAAAATACGGCTGTAACCCAAATCAGAAGCCGTCCAGAATCTTTATGGCAGACGGCAGTGAACTTCCGGTAGAAATCTTAAACGGCAGACCGGGATATATCAATTTCTTAGATGCTTTCAACGGCTGGCAGCTTGTAAAGGAATTAAAAGAAGCAACAGGACTGCCTGCGGCAACCTCTTTTAAGCATGTATCTCCGGCTGGTGCGGCAGTAGGCATTGCTTTAACAGAAGTTGAAAAGAAGATATACTGGGTAGATGAAGCAATTGGAGAACTTTCACCGCTTGCATGCGCATATGCAAGAGCAAGAGGTGCAGACAGAATGTCCTCTTTCGGCGATTTCATTTCCCTTTCAGACGTGTGTGACGTGACAACTGCGAAGCTGATTCAGCACGAAGTTTCAGACGGTATCATCGCACCGGGTTATGATGAAGAAGCACTGGCGATTTTAAAGGCAAAGAAAAAGGGCAACTATAACATTATCAAGATTAATGCGGATTACAAGCCGGAACCAATCGAGAGAAAGCAGGTATTCGGTGTTACATTTGAACAGGGCAGAAATGAATTTAAGATTAACAAGGAACTGCTTGAAAATATTGTAACAGACAATAAGGAAATTCCTGAATCCGCAAAGATTGATCTGATGATTGCACTTATCACGTTAAAGTATACACAGTCCAATTCTGTATGCTATGCAAAAGGCGGACAGGCAATCGGTATCGGTGCGGGACAGCAGTCCAGAATCCACTGTACACGTCTTGCAGGCTCTAAGGCAGACAACTGGTTCTTACGTCAGAATCCAAAGGTATTAAACCTTCCGTTTAAGGAAAATGTAGGACGTGCCGACAGAGATAATGCGATTGATTTATATATTGGCGAAGATTACATGGATATTTTGGCAGATGGCGAATGGGAAAGAGTATTTACAGAAAAGCCGGAAGTATTTACAAAGGAAGAAAAGCGTGCATGGCTTGATAAGAATACAGATGTGGCATTAGGCTCAGATGCATTCTTCCCATTTGGCGATAACATTGAAAGAGCATACAAGAGCGGTGTAAAATATATTGCACAGCCGGGCGGTTCAATCCGTGATGACAATGTAATTGAAGCCTGCAACAAGCACAACATTGCAATGTGCTTTACAGGCATGAGATTATTCCATCACTAAGAACAGCACCCGGAAAGGGCAGTGGAATGGAGATGAACGGAAAATGGATATTAAATGTATAGCATTAGACCTCGACAGGACAACGTTAAATGCACAAGGGAAGCTTTCAAAGGCAAATGAAGAAGCAATCCGTAAGGCGGTTGCAAAGGGAATTCATGTGTGTATTGCCAGCGGAAGGGCATTTGACACACTGCCGCAGGACGTTGTTTCCATTCCGGGCATTGAATATGCGATAACGAGTAACGGAGCTGCTGTATACAGAATACAGGACAAGCAGTGTCTGCGTTCCTATGTGCTGACGGAGCAGTCTGTAAAAAAGATTCTGGAACTGACAAAGGATTTTCCTGTTACGTATGAGGGATTTATCCGCGGCACGGCATATGCGGCAAAAGAATATATTGAAGACCCGGTAAAATTCGGAGCAACAGAGCATGCCGTGGCATATGTGCAGTCTACCAGACATTTGCAGGACGATATTGTTTCATTTTTAAAGCAGCATGATGATGAACTTGACAGCATGGACATTGTGGTAAAAGATGAAGCACAGAAGCAAAAGGTCATCGAAGTTTTAAAGGCAGAGGTGGAGGATATTTATATCACCAGTTCAATCAGCCAGCTTGTGGAAATTTCATATAAGGACGCAGGAAAACGTTCCGGTGTGAAATTTATTACAGAATATCTGGGATTAAATCCAAAGCAGGTTGCGGCATTCGGCGATGCAGACAATGATATTGATATGCTGGAATATGCAGGCTGTGGCATTGCTATGGAAAATGCGTCCAATGGACTGCTTGCGGTGGCAGACGCGGTGACACTGCACCATGACAGGGACGGCGTTGCCTATGCTTTGAAAAATATTTTGAAGTGTATAGATTAAAGATAAGGGATAAAAGAACAGCACCGGAGAGAAAAGCGGCAGATAAGCGCGTGTAATTTCCGGTGCTGTTTTTGAATTAAAAAAGTGTTATCTGCGGTGCTTTTTGATTTCATCCAATAAAGAGTATGGCACGAATAAATGTCCCCTGCCGATACCCAGTTCAATGTGCGGTTTGTTGGCACCGTGATAGTCCGAACCACCGGAAAGAATCAGTCCGCGCTCACTGGCAAGTTTTTTCATCTGGATTTCCTCACCGGCAGTATAGGTGGAATAGATGGCTTCCAGTCCGACAATGCCCGAATCGCAGAGGTAGTCCATAAGCTTATTCAGCGGGTCTTTTCCGAGGTGGTATAATACAGGGTGTGCAAGGATTGGAACGCCGCCCGCATTTTTTATCAGGCGGATAGCTTCGGCGCAGGGCATTTTTTTACGCGGCACATAGCACGGACCGTTTGAACCGATATAACGGTCAAAGGCTTCGTTGCGGCTTTTTATATAGCCTTTTTTAAGCAGGTAATCCGCAAAATGCGCCCGCGTAATGACGGCATCGGCATATTCTTTTTCCATATCACTGTAATCAATCGGAATGCCAAGTTGTGTAAATTTTTCACACATGGCAATGTTGCGGTTACGGCGGACATCACGCAGACTTTCCAGTTCTTTTTGGAAGGTTTTGTCCGTATAATCAATAAAAAGGCCGACAATGTGGATTTCCTTTTCGTCCCAGAATGTACTTAATTCAACACCGGGAACAAGCTCTAGGTTTTGTTCGCTGGCAGCCTGTACGGCTTCGGGAATCCCTTCAATGGTATCGTGGTCGGTCAGCGCCATGGCGGCAAGGTGAAACTGCTTTGCACGGCTGACAAGTTCAGAAGGTGTCAGCGTTCCGTCCGAAAAGGTTGAGTGTACATGTAAATCTATCGCATCCATAAAAGTCCTCCTTTAAGTGCAATTTTGCACAATTTTATAATTTTTTCATTGTAATTATATTATTTTTAGTTTAAAATGTAAATTAATTGCAGAAAAAAATTTAATGTAATTTAAAAAGCTGTTTTATCCAGCGGAATGCGAGGCAAAATGAGAAAGAAATCCCATGTTTCATTGTCAAGATATTTATTAGATCATATTGACAGCGAGTTACTTGAAAATCACAGAAAGGCATTTATTGTCGGAAGCGTGCTTCCGGACTGCAAGCCTTCGTTTGTAACTACGAAACATAATATGGAAGAAACCTTTGATATGGTGTGTGAATTTATCAGAAAGCTCACCGTGAATTCAGATGATTATAAAAAAATATCGACAGCCTATTGCCGGAAGCTGGGGGAGGTGACCCACTATCTGGCGGATTATTTTACATTTCCACATAATTGTGTATTTACAGGTTCTATCAGGGAGCATTGTATCTATGAAAAAAAGCTGAAATTTGCATTAAGAAGTTACATACGCAGTGGAGAAATTAATGTAAACAGCACGGTTGTGAGGCGCTTTACAACGCCGCAGCAGTTGTGTGACTATGTAATCCAGATTCACCAGCAGTATTTAAAGTGCAATAAAACGGTGGAATCGGATTGCAGATATATCGTGGCACTGTGCCATGTTGCGGTTGCAGGAATTTTAAATCTGCTAGAACACTACAGAAATTCGAATCCGGTGTCTGCGGCAGCAGCGGCTTAAAGTCATCAATACTGAAAACCTTGCAGAGAGGAGCGGAGATTGTTATGGAAGACAGACAGATTGTAATCGGCGGATTTTACAGGCATTTTAAGGATAAATTATATCAGGTCAGATGTATTGCGTATCACTCCGAAACCAAAGAAAAAATGGTTGTGTATCAGGCGTTGTACGGCGATTATGCGGTATATGTAAGACCTTATGAGATGTTTATGAGTGAAGTTGACCACGAAAAATATCCGGAAGTTACACAGAAATACCGGTTTGAACAGGTAAATCCGGTGGAAGAACCGGCACAGCGGGAAGTGGCAAAAGCTTTAGAGAAAGCACAGGAAGTACAGCCACAAACTGCCGGTGCGGAAAAACTGCCGGATACGCAGGAAAATTCAGAACCGGAATCTGTAGAATCAATAGAATTGGAAGAACTGTCACAGGAGGGAGGCGTAAATCCGTATCTGTTGCTGTTTCTAGACGCGGAAAGCTACACGGAAAAATTAAATGTGCTTTCGCTGTGCAAGGACAAATTAGACGATTCGGTGATTAACGCAATGGCAGCTTCTATGGAGATTGAGGTCCTGGACGGACCGATTGAAAAACGGTATGCATCACTTCGGGACTGTATCAGGACACATGTCCGTTACGAGGGAACGAGGTTAAGATAGCATTATGCCTTTATGACAATGGCGGAAAAGGAGGTTACACATATTGGAGGCAAAGGACTTTTCAGCAGTAACGCCGGAGATTGAAGCTCTGGCAGCAAAATCAAGGGAGAATAACAGAATTGATATTTCCCTGTATGACAAATACGAGGTAAAGAGGGGACTTCGCGATCTGAACGGTAAGGGCGTATTAACCGGACTGACAGAGATTTCGGAAGTCAAGGCATCGGAGGTGGATGAAAATGGCGTGTCCCATCCGTGCGACGGTAAGCTTTATTACAGAGGACACGATGTAGAAAAGCTGATTGAAGGATTTACAAAGGATAAACGCTTTGGATTTGAAGAAGTGACGTATCTGCTGCTTTTCGGTGAACTGCCGGATAAGAAGCAGCTGGCGGATTTTAATGAACTTTTAGGCAATTACAGATGTATTCCGCCGAATTTTGTACGGGATATCATCATGAAAAAGCCAAGCCGCGATATTATGAATGCGGTGGCACGAAGCGTACTCATGCTTTATGCATATGATGATAAGGCAGACGATACCAGTGTGCCGAATGTTGTCAGACAGTCATTACAGCTGATTTCGGAACTGCCGCTTCTGGCAGTATACAGCTATCAGGCATACCGGCATTTTCATGTGGGCGGCAGTCTGATTATCCACGAACCGGACCCGAAGCTTTCAACTGCGGAAAATATTCTGCATTTATTAAGGGCGGACGGCAAATATACATCGTTAGAAGCAGAGATTCTGGATATTGCACTGGTACTGCATGCAGAACACGGCGGCGGTAATAACTCTACATTTACAAACCACGTTGTAACATCATCCGGAACAGATACGTATTCAACGGTTGTATCTTCACTGGCATCCTTAAAAGGTCCTCGTCACGGCGGTGCAAATATCAAGGTCAGCCAGATGTTTGAAGATATCAAAGCCCATGTAAAAGACTGGGATAATGAAGAAGAACTCACCGCATATTTAGATGACATTCTTCATAAAAAAGCATTTGACCATACCGGACTGGTATATGGAATGGGACATGCGGTTTATTCTTTATCCGACCCTAGAGCGAGAGTGTTCAAGGGCTTCGTAGAAGAACTTTCTGTAGCAAAGAACAGAGAGAAAGAGTTTAAACTCATGTCTGATGTTGAACGGATTGCGGCAGAATTAATTGCAAAGGAACGCAAAATCTATAAGGGCGTCAGCGCCAATGTCGATTTTTACAGCGGTTTTGTATACAGTATGCTGGGACTTCCGCAGGAACTTTTTACACCGATATTTGCAGTGGCAAGAATTTCAGGATGGAGTGCGCACAGAATTGAAGAATTAATTAATTGTGGCAAGATTATCCGTCCGGCATACCGCAATGTCTGTGACCATAAAGAATATGTACCGTTAGACCAGCGGTAGTAAAAAGCACGTTATCTCCTTTAAAATGCAGATTGCATACAGGCAGGTAACGTGCTATATTTATATAGATAAAGACTTAGAAGCTGCCTTTTTTGGCAGATAGGAGGATTGTTGTGAATATTGTAGTATTAGCTGGCGGAACCAGTACGGAAAGAGATGTTTCCATTATGACAAGTATGATGGTGTGCGGTTCGTTAAGAAGAAACGGACATCATGCCAATATGATAGATGTATTTACAGGTTCGGGGAAATATAAGCACAGCAGTGAATTTTTCCAGGAAGACAATGATTTAAAAAAGCTGGCAGACAGCATGAAAGAACAGTCAGCCGGTATTGCAAAGCTGGTTGAAGAAAGAGAACGCATCGGCGGCGGATTTTTCGGACCGGGTGTACTCGAACTGTGTCAGGCAGCAGATATCGTTTATATCGGACTGCACGGTGCGAACGGCGAAGACGGTAAGATTCAGGCTGCGTTTGATTTGATGGGTATTAAATATACAGGAACAGGATACTTAAGCAGCGCCATTTCCATGAGCAAGGAACTGACTAAAAAGGTACTGGTATCCGAAGGTGTTCCGATGCCAAAGGGCATTTCTTTAAAGAAAGGACATAAGATAGAATATGTTCCGTATCCGTGTGTTGTAAAGCCGTGCTGCGGCGGTTCAAGTGTAGGTGTATCCATTGCAAATAACGAAGAAGAATTCCGTGCCGCAGTGGAAGAAGCTTTCCGCTATGAAGATAACATTTTGGTTGAAGAATATGTAAAGGGCAGGGAATTTTCAGTAGCGGTTCTTGACGGAGAAGCACTGCCGGTTATTGAAATTGAACCGTTAGAAGGCTTTTATGACTACAAGAATAAGTACAATGGCGCAACAAAGGAAACGTGTCCGGCAAATCTTCCGGCAGATGTAGCGCAGAAAATGCAGCGCTGGGCAGTTAAAGCGTGTCAGGCAGTCGGTATTGAAACATGCGGCAGAGTGGATATGTTGTTAAATGAAGACGAAGACATTTTCTGTCTGGAAATCAACACGCTTCCGGGCATGACAGAAACCAGTCTGATTCCGCAGGAAGCGGCAGCAGTCGGCATGTCTTATGACCAGCTGACACAAAAAATTGTAGAAATCTCTATGAATAAATATAATAAATAGTGCAGGAGAGTACCATGAAGGGAATGACTTTGGAAGCTGTTGCAAAAGCCTGTGATGGAATATATCATGGCAGTGACGGCGACAAAATAAAAGAAGTTTCAGCTATTACAACAGACAGCAGGCAGATACAGCCACAGGGAATGTTTATTGCGATTAAGGGTGCAAGAAGTGACGGGCATGCTTATATTGATTCCTGTTATGAAAAAGGAGCGCTCTGCTGTATTTCCGAGCAGGAGCTTCCGGGAGAGAAAAGACCGTACATTCAGGTAGAATCCTCACTTCAGGCATTAAAAGACATTGCGCAGTTATACCGCGCCAATCTGGATATCAAAGTGGTCGGTATTACGGGAAGTGTCGGAAAGACCAGTACAAAGGAAACGATTGCCGCAGTTCTTTCACAGAAGTACAAAGTATTAAAGACACAGGGCAACTTCAATAATGAAATCGGACTGCCGCTTACTATTTTCAGACTGACGGAGGAAGATGAAATCGCTGTTTTGGAAATGGGTATCAGTGATTTCGGTGAAATGACCCGTCTGACAAAAATTGCACAGCCGGACATTTGTGTCATTACCAATATCGGCTTGTGTCATTTGGAAAATTTAAAGAGCCGTGACGGCATTTTAAAGGCAAAAACAGAGATTTTTAAATCCATGAATCCGGATGGCACGGTTATTTTAAACGGAGATGACGATAAGCTCATTACAATCTCAGAAGTTTACGGCAAAAAGCCGGTATTTTTCGGTATTAAAAATACAGCGGGAATCTATGCGGATCATATTGAAAATTTAGGACTGGAAGGCGTCCGCTGCCGGATTCATATGGCAGCAGATAATGCTGTTCAGACGGAGAATCAGACTGAAAATGCGGCAGAAGATTTTACTGTGCAGATTCCGGTTGCGGGAGAGCATATGGTGTATAATGCCATGGCAGCAGCGGCAGTCGGTGAGGCACTCGGACTGACCGCAGAGCAGATAAAAACAGGCATTGAGGGCATGGAAACGATTGCCGGACGAAATCATATTATCCGGGAAAACGGATTTCTGATTTTAGATGACTGCTATAATGCAAATCCGGTTTCTATGAAAGCGTCTGTTGATGTGCTGGATACGGCAAAGGGGCGCAAGGTCTGCATTTTAGGTGATATGTTTGAACTGGGTGAAAATGAAAAGCAGCTCCACTACGAAGTCGGCAGTTATCTGGCACAAAAGCAGATGGATGTTTTGCTGACGGTAGGTGCGCTGTCGACGTCGATTGCGCAGGGTGCCAAAGATTACCGGAAGAATCATGCCGGTGCGTATCCATGCAGTGTGCATACATTTACAACAAAAGAGGAACTTATTGCACAATTGCCTGCACTTTTAAAGCAGGGGGACAATATTTTGGTAAAAGCATCCCATGCAATGGAATTTCCAAAGGTGATTGAAGCAATTACAGAAATGACACAGGAATAATTGATTATTTGTGTTGCGGGCATGACAAAAAACTCTTATCGCAGAAGGAAATTAAATTCAATCTGAGATTCTTTTGATATTGTAATGCCTGCGGATTGGAGGAAGAACACATGAAAAAAATGAAAAAATTAAGCGCGCTGATGCTCGTATTGGTATTATCTTTATCCTTTGTGGCATGCGGCGGCAGCAAATCCATTACAGGTACATGGACTGTAGACGGAACGGATGCCGATATTTCAAAGCTTGAATTAAAGGACGACGGAACGGGAAGTATCAGCCTTGGTGACAGCATTTCTTTAAATATTACGTATACGACAGAAAAAGATAAGCTGACAATTACCATGTCTTATCTGGGACAGACAGAATCCGATGAGTATACATATACGTTAAAGAAGGGCAAGCTGACATTAACAGACAGCAGCCAGACACAGATTACATTTGTAAAGCAGTAAATAAAAAAGATACCGGGTATATCACACAGATGTTTACTTTCGAGTAAAAGCAAACATCTGTAATGGCAGATGAGAAATCGCATGCGCGAATTTCTCATCGCCTCTTCGCAACAAGTTGCTCAGAAATGAGAAGCAGCAGGATTTTATATATCGGGTATCTTTTTAGTTATTAGAATTTTTAAATATTTTTTATATTAGGGGTTTACAAAATCTATTTTATATGGTATTCTTAATTACGTAATAGATATCTATTATATTTATTTTATTTTATTCGGATAAATTCTAGTTTTAAGTCATTCCAAAGGGATACATTCCCAGTCGGAAAATTATCACATTTTAACAACTCAGAAGAAAGAGAGGTATTTTAGATGCACGATATTATTGAACATTACGGGAAGGTCATTGTGGCGCTTGCAGGAGTTCTTGCGGCTGTTTTGCTGACGGTTGCGGTTGTAAAGATTGTGAATACCAAGACGACAACGGCGGTAGATAACATTTCTTATGAACAGCAGATTCAGGATGCCATCAGCGGAGAGGGGAGTAAAGAATAGGGATTGGAAAAAGAACAGGGATTAAAAGGATACATCCGGCAGAATCGTGCAGAACTGTTTCGGGAAATAGAAGACCTAATACAGAATGAAGATGTTACGGATATTGAGTGGGACGGTTATTATCTGTGGGTTACAGATTTAAAGAAAGGCTGTTACTGCCATAATATCCGGTTAAATGAGGAATATGTGGATAATCTTGCAATCCGGCTTGCCAACATTATGAAAGTGCCGTTTAACAGGGCATATCCGATATTGGAGGCCAATACGGAAGATTTGCGCATATCCATCTGGCATGAATCCCGCTGTACCAAAAAGAGTATGGCAATCCGTAAAATCCCGACAAGGCTGAGATTCCGCCATCAGGATATTGTACAGGCTGGTTATGCGCCGGAGACGCTGATTAATCTGCTTGAAAATTGTGTGACTGCACACTGCAATATTGTGATTGGCGGGCAGCCGCACGCCGGAAAGACGGAATTGCTCAAATATTTGTCCACATTTATTCCGGCAAATGAAAAGGTCGGTGTGTATGAAGACAATCAGGAAATCCATTACCGTAAAATTAATCCGGGGAAAAAATGTGCAGAGTTTTTTGTGGATGAGAAGTTTTCATATTCACAGATTATCAGAGCGGGACTACGGCATAATATTGACTGGACACTTTTGTCGGAGTCGAGAGGACCGGAGGTGCTGGATTTGTTAAACAGCCTGTCAACGGGGGCAAGCTGTATGACAACGATACATCTGGACGACGTGCGGGGGCTGCCGGACAGAATGTATAATATGCTGGGCTCGTGTGATATTACAGAACGCTTCATCAATAACATTTACAAATATATTGATGTCGGGGTGCTGGTTGAGTGCGATGCAAAGGAAAGGCGGCGGATTACACAGATGGCATTTTACGACAATGAGGGCGGCAGGAATACCTGTACGGTTTTATATGACAGAGAAGGGAAAACACCGCAGCAGATACCGGAAGCCTATCAGCGCCGTTTTCTGCGGTATGGGATTGAGAATCCGTATCAGACAGCATGAGTTTTTGTGCAAGAGGGGAATAATCATGGGAGGAAGCATGAAAAAAATTAAATATAGAAATGTAAGGCAGTATTTTTCTTATCGGAGAATACAGCAGAAAGCAGGGGAGAGCGGAGCTGCCTGTACACCACAGGGGTATGCAGGCATATTTGGGGCAGTAATGGTCATAACCGTCCTTACAGGGTGGTTTTACAGATTACAGCCGATATGGATTTTTATGGTGATGGCAGCGGGAATACTTTGTATTCCCGCGGTGACCGCCGCGTATTTTTCAGGGAAAGAAAAGAAAAAGAAATTTCACGATGTGGATGTATATATTCATCAGATGATTTATTCATTTGAACGACAGCCCAAAATTCTTACGGCACTTGAAGATACACTGAAAGTCACGGATCATAAAATGAAAAATTGTATCATTGCGGCAATACAGGAAATGCAGTATGGGACAACAAAAGATGTGTATCGCATGGCACTTAAAAACATTGAAAAAGAATATGCATGTTCAAGAATTACAACACTGCATACTTTTTTAACACAGGTGGAAGAAAAAGGCGGGGAGTATAAAAGTTCACTGGAAATACTGCGGTGCGATGCAGACCACTGGGTAAAACGGGTATATCAGTTTCAGGAGGAAATAAGACGCATAAAACAGACAACGGCAATCGGAGTAGTACTGAGTTTTCTGATGGCATCGGTATCTGTGCTGGTTACATATATCTGTGAAAATACATCTGAAATCAGGCTGGATATTACACATGAACCGCTATATCAGGTGGTATCCTGTACATTTTTAATTTTATGTATGATGTATTACACTTATATGCAGATCCGGCATGACTGTGACTGGCTGGTTAAACAGCGCAGTGATAAGGCGGCAGAAAGAGATTATCAAATGGCATTTCATACCGACTTAAAGAAACTTCACCGCAGTCTGATACCGATTCTTGTTATAATGGCAGGCATAAGCGGCATTCTGGCATATTACGGATGGTATCTGTGGTGTGCCGTGGCGGTGGTATGCGGTATTTATTTGTGGATTGTGCCACAAATTAACCGGCAGGCGGCATTGAAGCGTTTGAAGAAAGATTTGTATTATTCATTTGCAGACTGGCTCAGGGACGTAGCACTCAACCTTTCGGAGGAATCACTTGCAATGGCAATTGAAGATACGTATGATACAGCACCGGTGATTATGAAAGAGTCGCTGGAACAGTTCATTTATGCGATTGAAGAAAATCCTTCAGATGTAACACCGTATTATTCTTTTTTAAATCAGTTTGAGGTAACGGATATCTCATCTTCGGTACGTATTTTATACTCGCTCAGCGAAAATGATGCGCAGAGTATTGATGTAACCATCAAAACGCTTCTCACAAGAAATTATGAATTGATGAATCAGTATGAAACGGCAGACAATGCAGACCATATCAGTATAATGCGTTTTTCAGAATATATTCCGACTTTTTTTGTAGCAGTGAAGGTGGCAGCAGATATGCTGCTAGTTATTACAAATTATTTGTAATCGTTGGGCGTGTACGCAGAAAGGGGAAAACAATGGATACAATAGTAGATTTATATGGAGATGCGGTTACTTCATTTATTTTTATGGGCGCAGTTATTGCGGTTTTCATAAAGATTTTACTCAAGGTGTGTGTATAGGAGGACGGTATGGGCGACTTGATTGCAATGGTAAAGGATGCCGTTGTGCCGCTGGCAGGATTTATGGCAGTAACGGCAATGCTGGGTGTGGTTATTGTAATGTATAAACAGACCATTATGGCAGTGATTAATACACTGCTGTACAGATAAGGTACGGGTATGAAAAATCCTTAAATGTAAGATTTTTATAAAGCTGTCTGTGCCGCAGATGTCACGGACAGCTGTTTGGGACAAAGCATTTGCGGAATGGAGATGAGTATGAAATCAATAATAGAAAGTTCGGCATATTGTATAATCCTTGTTATCATGTGTTATATGGCGATAGGGTTTATACAGATGAACATGGACGTAAACAAGGTAAATGAAGTTTCCAAATACGTGCAGGATTACATGGAAGTGCATGGAAAAAGCACCGGTGATGATGCGGCCGGGTATACACTGGATGCAGCTACATTAGACCACATTAATTCTCACGTAAGCAGATACGGCATGACGGCGGCGGTAACGTATGATACTGCAACTTCCGGGAACGTGTATTACAAGCTGGAGCTGAAATACGCATTAAAAATGCCGTTTCTGAACCTGAATGCAAATCATACATACGATGCGATTGCAAGAACGCCAAAGACGGCATAGGGAAGTGATTGGGGAAAACGTGATTTAGAAAAAGCTGAGCCGGAAAGTGTTCGTGTTTAGGGGAAAATAATGTAAGAAAACAGGAAGGGGAGAACTTCATGAGAACGGTTATAACCGGAGGAGGTTTTTTGGTTGTCACAGCGCTGTGTGTGCTGATCCACTGTTCCATCATCAGTACCAACATGAGGGACAATGAGGTAAGCAACAGCCTTGACAAGGCATCGGATTATGCAGTGGATGTCATGGGTGATATTTATCTGCGCCTTGATTACAGTCAGGGAAATACAGCAGCCTATATGCAGGAGCTGATACAGGGTTTCTGCAGGGCGGTGAATGAAAAAATCGGCACGGATGGGGAGCTGTCAGTGCAGGTTGTAAAGGCGGATATCGAAAACGGTAATTTTGACATTATCGTGACGGAAGATTACGACTATCCGTTAAGGGGCAAAAAGGGAAGCTGTTCGTATGAAAAGGCATTTTCCTTTGAGCCGCAATAACCAAAGAAGCAGATCACAATGAAGCGGTTAAGAAGCGGCGTACCATAAATGTACCTTGAAAATTTAATACTGCACGGTAATTTACCCATGGACAGGCGGCGCCTGTTCCATTATAATAAAGTATAACGCTAAAGAAGGGGAGAAAATTTTATGACAAGATTAAAAGCATTATTAAAGAAAGCAGACAAGGCGGCAGTCATCGGCATGACAGCTGCGGCAGTAGCAATGGCGGCACTGGGTGCAGGAGGGGTAAAGACTTACGCATCCGATTATTCCGTACAGAAGTATGTGGACAGCTCCGATGAAAGCCTTGTGCTTGACGGGGATACATGGCACTGCTACAAAAACGGACAGATTGACTATGATTATGACGGCATTGCCTTAAACGAATACGGCTGGTGGAAGGTTAATAACGGTGAAGTTGATTTTTCCTATTCAGGAATGGTGTTAAACCAGTACGGCTGGTGGTATGTCAATAACGGCGGACTGGACGGCAGCTACAGCGGCATGGGTGTAAATGAGTACGGCTGGTGGAAGTATGACAACGGAACGGTTGACTTTAACTACAGCGGCATTGCCTTAAATGACTACGGCTGGTGGAAGTTTACCAATGGTTCAGTTGATTTTAATGCAAACGGACTGGTTTTCGATGAAGCAACCAATACATGGTGGTATTTTAACGGCGGTGCGATTGATTTCGCATTTGACGGTATGGCATTAAATGACTACGGCTGGTGGAAAGTCAACAACGGTTCGGTAAACTTCGGCTTTAACGGCTTATGCAGCAACGAGTATGGCACATGGAAGTTTAATAACGGAACGGTTGACTTTGGCTACAACGGATTTGCCGCAGACGGCGAGAATACATGGTACGTCGTAGAGGGCAGGGTAGCAACGGAATTTACAGGTACCGTGGACGGTAAGGAAGTCAGAAACGGTCAGGTGATGGATACCATTGTAATTCAGGTCGTACACCATGACAGGGACAGAACGGGAGCGGTTACAGAAGGCAATCCTGATACAAGCGGACTGGTTGGATACACCGAATACCTTGCGGTGCCGGTAGACAAGGAAGGCAATATCACAGAGCCGGTGTATATTTCTTATTGGTGTCCGGATGATTATGAAGGTTTTACATCAGGATATATTATTACAGCTTCAGCTGTTACCGAGGATGGAATACCTATTGATTCAAAAGAAGTAGCACAGAGAACAGATATCCGTCCATATATCAAAGACGGTGTTTTAAATGTGTATATGTCATGGTTTATGATGTAAGGATAAAAAACAGAAAATGAAATAGTTAAATGTGCAGTCGAGGCAGAGTTTATATTCTGCCTCGATTTTTATTTTTTCTGTCTGTCATATTTTTATCGCAGGCAGAAAAAGATGATTTTTATGGAAAGAGAGGAAGTTCAATGAAGATGAAAAAAGAAAAGATACGGTTTAAGCCGCTGGCGGCGGTCGTATTTGTGGTAGTACTGGCGGCGGTGATGCTGGCTTCTGCATTAATCAGTGCAAAGGCGGCACCGCTTACCTGGCAGGATATCTGTAACCGCGGAGAAAGTGACCTGACATCGGTTGCGGCATATGATTTAAAAGCAGGCTGTAAAGACTATGGCTGGAATCAGACGCTTGATGCCGGTCCGGATGGAAATATCTATACCGGTACAAACCACCATTATGACAACGTTGTGGGAAATGAGGACAGCCGTGTCATGTATGCGCATAAGCTGCGTGTGACAGACGGCATGACAGTCAGCATCGTTGCGGCACAGAATGATACGGAAGATGAAGGCGGACTGACCTATATCAAGGGAAACAACTCAGGTAATAACCTTTACTTTTACTGGTCGATGGGTGAGTATGATGCTGACGGTAACGTGGTGTTTGACGGGGACTGGCGAGGTGTCAACGAATCCTGGACGGTCGGACAGGAGTTAAACCATTCGTCTTACGGTGCAAGCGGCTATCCGTCAGGTATCTCCCAGTCAGACCGTGAAAGCCGTGTGGCTTATGTCATGCCGGTATTCCGCTGGGCGAAGGGAAGCCTTGCAGTTGGTGGTGGTTCGGAATACGAATTTCGCCCAAATGATTTATATAAAAGTTTTCAGATTATCCAGCTTGTCACAAAGCCGTTTACCTACACATTCTATGCGGACGGCGGCACATTCAGTGACGGCGGCGGTGTTAAGAGCATGGAGCGCCTTGGCATTAATAATGTCAGTGTGGTTGAAACACCGACAAGACCGGGTTATGTATTCACCGGCTGGAAGATTACATCAGCAGGCGGTAAGCAGGCAGGAAAGGTATACGATGCCGGACAGCTTGCAACGATGCTTTCAGACAGCAAATACTATTCATCCCTGTTTGCCAACGCCACCTTTGAAGCCCAGTGGTCGCACGCAGACCAGTTTGTAAGCTACATGGGAAACGGCGCTGACAATACCGGTGATTACGTCATTTCCTATAACGCAGCCCAGGGCATTGACAATAAGTACAGCGTATTCAACTTCAAAAAGACCGGATATTCAGGAAGTGGAAACTGGATCCAAAAAGACCAGTTTATGAACACGACAGGAACCGTATCAGGAAGCGGCAGGGAAAGCATGCCGCAGCTGTCCGGGCTTACATCAATCCGTACAAAGTGCGGCGACAGATATAGCAGATATAAATGCGTGGATATTAATGCTGCAAGTATTGACAATGGTGCCAATGTACAGATATGGGACTGCATAAACGGCAATGCGCAGATGTTTGCATTTGAATATGTAAAGACTGAAAACGGTGTGCCGTACTGGACGATCAGAAACAACTATTCCGGCAAGGTGCTTGACGTAGACGGGACAGCAGCCGGTGCAAATGTCCAGCAGTATGCATACCACGGCGGCGATAACCAGTTGTGGACGTTAAAAATGGCAGGGGACGGATACTTCTACATCTGTTCAAAGCTTGGAAACTGTACTTCACTGGATTCTTCCTCACTGGTGCTTGACCTGTGGGGATATAGCACAGATAACGGGACAAATATTACAATCAGCGGTTATCACGGCAGCGAAAACCAGCAGTGGTATCTGTGGGACAACACCATCAACTTATCAGCAGAGTGGACAAGCACGAATTACAAGGTGGATTACAACGCAGACGGCGGTACGCTTCTTGATGAAAACGGAAATGAAACAACAGATACAGTAAGAACATACGAATACGACAGAATCTACAATTTCCTCAAAGCCAAAAGAGCATACACCGTAAGCTATGAAACCAACGGCGGCACGGCAGCAATTAACAGTTCAAACACCGATGCGCCGGGAACATTTAACGGCTGGAACGAACAGCTTACCGAACAGACAAGCCATGGTGAGGTAAAAGGCTGGGACGGCTGGTCGGTCGGCACATGGAACTGGGCGGCATACTATAACGGCAACCCGGACCTTTTAAGGGCAACCAACAATACCTATGATACCATGTGGGCAATCCTGCATTACCGGGAACATGGTATTGATGAAGGCAGAACGTTCAATGGAGCATCTTACTGGCTTCCGGCATTAAGCTTTAAAAACCTGACCGCAAACGGCGGCACGGTAAACGTAAAAGCGGATTACACCAACGGCACAGTTACGCTTCCAAATGCAGAAAAAGCTTCCGTTGAGATTGACGGAAAGAATATAAGCTATACTTTCGACGGCTGGTATCTGGATTCGGCACTGACAAGCCGTGTGGGCGGCGCAGGCGATACATATACACCGGCAGGAAATACAACGCTGTATGCAAAATATACAACACAGTCTGAAAACCTTATTTTTAACCAGAAGATACGTGTGCGTTACGAAAATGCAGACGGCACATGGACTTCATACTCCACCATTTTTGATCAGGATTTCAGGACCGGGGATACGGTCGATTATGATTTTGGCAGCCTTGATACAGATAAGTGGGTAAGACCGGCGGCAGTAAAGTATACAGTCAGCGGACAGTACCAGACAGAAGGCTATACAACAAGCGTTGATATTTACAGACAGACTTACAATGTAACAGTAACATACGACAATGCCGATGCTTTCAGTGCAAAAAGCGGGGAGGGTACATACCGCTGGGGAGAAAATGTAACGGCATCCGTTACGCTCAGTGAAAAGACCGCGCAGTATACCTACCGTTTTGCAGGATTTGAAACGGATTCCCGCCTGACCTTCAGAAACGGCACATCAAAGACATCAAATCCGGTAACATTTGTCATGCCGGAAGAAAATGTCACGTTAAAGGCATGCTCTGCATCACAGACCAATGAATATACCGTCACCGTGGAGCATTACCTCATGGATATGGACGGAACTTATCCTGGTACGCCGTATGAAACGACACAGAAGCCTTATAAGTACGGCAGTGAGTTGAATCTAATTGATGCGGCAAATGAATATGAAGGATTTACGGTAAATCCTGATAAGACAAAGGAAATGAATCCCGGTTATACGGGAACGGTAACGGGTGATGTGAAATTAAAAATCTATTATGACAGAAACCGTTATACCGTCACCGTGGAACACTACTACATGGATACGGCAGGAAACTATCCGGACAAACCGTCCGTGGCAGAAGATTTAACACCGTACTACGGCGAAACACTGGTACATAAAAACCTTGCCCGTGAAATAAAGGGGCTTTCATTCAATGAAAATAAGACGATTCAGGAGAATGGAAACCGCACGCAGACGGAAGTTAAGGGAAATACCACGGTCAGACTTTATTATGACAGGACGGTATGCACCGTTACCTATGACTACAGAACAAACGGCGGTACGTCGGCGGATAAGGAAACCGTAAAGACCTACTACGGTGCGGATGCCGACCTTTCCGTTGCAGCATACAAAAACGGCTGGGAACATGCCGGATGGAATACGAAAAGTGATTCAGAAACAGGACTTACCCGGTACACCGTCACCGGAAATGTCACATTCTATGCCGTGTACCGCAAGGACATCACCGTGACATTCGTGGACTTTGCACAGACCTATAAGAGGGAAGGCTCCATGTACAACAACGACACCTATGCCCTTATCGATGCGCCACAGTGCAGTACCTATGGCGGATGGGAAAATGTGTCGGATGTTACGGCAGTAGGATTTAACAGCAGGGCAGACATCACCGCGGAAGATGTTGAAAAGATGGAGGTAAAGTCCGGGGAGGAACATTTAAAAATCCCGGACAGCATTACCTACTATACCGTGTGCCGGGCAGACGTAACACTGGCCTATGAATTAAACGGCGGAACGGAAAATGACACCACAAAGCTGGTAACGAAAACCGTGTACTGCAATGCGGCTGCCCCGCAGGAAGTAAAGGGCTTTAAATTACAGCTTGGCGAAAGTGTAAAGGAATCCGTTGACCTTGACGGCTATACCCATTCCTATGCATTTGCGACATGGGCCGAAAACAGCCCGGAGAGCGAAACACGCTTCCCATGCAATGCAGATTATGTCTTAAAGGAAAATACGACTATGTATGCCCTCTGGGATGAAACGGTGACACCGATTACCTACTATATCGAATTTGACGGCAATGCAGGCACAGCCGCAAGAAACATTCCTGATAAAATGGAGGTGCAGTACGGAGAGGAAGTCGTTCTTCCGGAGCAGAAGCCGGAAAGGACGGGATTTACCTTTATGGGATGGAATACAAGAACGGACGGACAGGGAACGGAGTACCAGCCGCAGGATACGGTAAAGAACCTTACAACCGTAAACCACGCCACGGTCAAACTGTATGCCCAGTGGAAACAGCGCCGCATTATCCTTGTAAAGGCGGCATCGACCGTCTATAACGACACCATCATTAAAAGAATCCCCGGTGACGAGGAATGGTATGATTCGGTAGGGCATTTAACCATCGATGAACTGAAAAACTACCCGGATGAACTCTGCGAGCAGGTATGGCATATCGACAAGCAGGGTAATATCACACGGGTGAAATAATTTAAAACACAGCTTTTATCTAAAAGAACAAATTGAATTAAATTTTAAAATTTGTTAAAATATTAAAATAGCTTGTAAAATAAGAATTGGAGAAAACATGGAAGTTCGTATTAATAAATATTTAAGCAGTGCGGGATATTGCTCCAGAAGGGAAGCAGACCGCCTGTTAGAACAGGGCAGAGTAACCATAGACGGCATTCCTGCACAAATGGGAAGTAAAGTGACAGATGGACAGACAGTTTTTGTCGATGGAAAATCAATTATAGAAGAAGATGAAAAGATTTTGCTGGCATTTTACAAACCAACGGGAATCGTGTGTACGACAACGGCAAATCAGGGTGATAATAATATTGTTGATTATATTGGGTATCCTAAAAGAATCTACCCGGTTGGCAGGCTGGATAAAGATTCAGAAGGGTTAATTTTAATGACAAATAACGGAGAGATGATGGATAAAATTCTCCGTTCAGCCAACGGTCACGAAAAGGAATACATTGTAACCGTAAATAAAGAGATTGATGATTCATTTATTAAGGCAATGTCTGGAGGAATATATCTGGCGGAGTTAGACAGAACAACGAAACCGTGCAAAGTAACCGCATTGGGAAAGAAAACCTTCCGCATTATCCTTACACAGGGATTAAACCGGCAGATCCGGCGTATGTGCAGTACACAGGGAAGGGAAGTTGTGCAGCTCAAAAGAATCCGTATCATGAATATTTTATTGGGAGATTTAAAGCCCGGAGAATACCGGAATGTGACAGAGGCAGAATATCAGCAGTTAAAGGAGCAGTTATATGATTCAGCAAAGTAAAATAGACAGAATTAAAGAATTGGTAGAATTACTCAACAAGGCAGGAAAAAGCTATTATTCAGAGGGCAGGGAACTGATGTCTAATTATGAATATGATGCTTTATATGATGAATTGGGTATGCTTGAAAAAGAAACAGGTTATATTCTTTCAAATAGTCCGACCGTAAATGTCGGCTACGAGGTGCTTAGTGAACTGCCTAAAGAACGTCATGAATCTCCAATGTTAAGTCTTGATAAGACGAAAAGTCCGGAAGCGCTGGCAGAGTGGCTTGGCAGTCAGAAAGGTCTGCTTTCATGGAAGCTGGACGGTCTGACAATTGTATTGACCTATGACAATGGACAACTGCAAAAAGCTGTTACAAGAGGAAATGGTGAAGTAGGAGAAATTATTACCAATAATGCCAGAGTATTTAAAAATGTTCCTGTGACCATTCCTTTTAAAGGGAAACTTGTTCTGCGTGGAGAAGCGATTATTACGTATTCAGATTTTGAGCGTATTAACGAACAGATTCCGGAAGCCGATGCAAAATATAAAAATCCGAGAAATTTATGCAGCGGATCTGTCAGACAGTTAAATAATGAAATTACGGCACAGCGTAATGTCCATTTTTTTGCATTTACACTGGTATCGGCACAGGATGTTGATTTTGATAATTCCAGACAACGACAGTTTGAGTGGCTTAAAGATCAGGGGTTTTCGGTTGTTGAATATAAAATGGTTACAAAAGACACGATTTTAGACATGATAGAATGGTTTGAAAAAACAATTGTAACAAATGATTTTCCGTCAGACGGTCTGGTAATCTTATATGATGATATTGCATATGGAGATTCTTTGGGAAGAACAGCAAAGTTTCCAAGAAATGCGATGGCGTTTAAATGGACAGATGAAACCGCAGAAACGACACTGCGAGAAATAGAATGGAGTGCTTCAAGAACCGGTCTGATTAATCCGGTTGCCGTTTTTGACCCGGTAGAGCTTGAAGGCACGCAGGTCAGTCGTGCAAGTGTGCATAATATCAGTATTGTTGAAAGTTTAAAACTTGGTATTGGTGATCGCATTAAAGTATTTAAGGCGAATATGATTATTCCGCAGATTGCAGAAAATCTTACACAAAGCGGTAATTTAGAGATTCCGGAAGTCTGTCCGGTATGCGGCGGGAAAACGCAGATTAAACAGGTTAATGATGTCAAAACCCTTTACTGTATCAATGAAGACTGTCAGGCGAAACATGTAAAAAGTTTTGCCCATTTTGTATCAAGAGATGCATTGAATATCGATGGATTGTCAGAAGCAACACTGGAAAAATTTATTCAGCACGGATTTTTAAAGAATTTCTGTGATTTATACCATTTGGAAAAATTCCGTGATGAAATTATTGCTTTAGACGGATTCGGGGAAAAATCCTATGAGAATCTGCTGACATCTGTTGAAAATTCAAGAAATACAACGCTGCCGAAATTTATTTACGGACTTGGCATTGCAAATGTAGGACTTTCCAATGCCAAGATGATTGTGCAGGCATTAGGTAACGATATAGAAAAAGTAATTCATGCCGGAAGACAGGAACTTGAGAAAATAGACGGCGTAGGTGCAGTCATTGCAGATACATTTGCTTCCTATTTTGAAAATGAAAAAAATAAAGAAGAATTTTATAAGCTGCTGCAGGAAATGCACATTGAAAAAGCGCCGGACAATCAGAATAATCAGATTCTTACCGGTAAAGTGTTTGTAATTACAGGTTCATTGGAACATTTTGAAAACAGAAATCAGTTAAAAGAACGCATTGAACAGCTTGGCGGCAGGGTGACCGGTTCTGTGACAGGAAAGACATCATACCTGATTAATAACGACAGCCATTCTACGTCATCTAAAAATAAGACTGCGGCAAAACTGGGAGTTCCTGTAATAACAGAAAACGAATTCCTTGAAATGGCACCGATGAATGATGATGGCAGATGATGACGGTTGCCGATAAAGAGAAAATATGCTATAGTGTGACTGCGTAAGCACAAACCAACAGGAATAAAAGCGTTGTGCGGAAATGAGGAAATTATGCCAATTAAAATACAGAGTGATTTGCCGGCAAAGGCAGAACTGGAAAATGAAAATATATTTGTAATGGATGAACATAGAGCAATGACACAGGATTTCCGTGAATTGCAGATTTTAATTCTGAATCTGATGCCGATTAAGCAGGATACGGAATTACAGCTTCTGCGGGGACTTTCAAATACACCGTTACAGATTGATATTACTTTTCTGCAGATGGCAACACACATTTCAAAAAACACCTCAGCTTCCCATTTGAAGAAGTTTTATGAGGTATTTGAAGATATTAAACACCGTAAATTTGATGGGATGATTATTACAGGTGCACCGGTTGAAAAGATGAATTTTGATGAGGTGAATTACTGGAAAGAATTATCTCAGATTATGGAGTGGTCTAAAACACATATTACGTCAACACTTCATATCTGCTGGGCGGCACAGGCGGGATTATATTATCATTACGGGGTAAAAAAGGTACAGCTGGAAAAGAAGTTATCCGGAATATACCGCCATCATGTAATGAATAAAAAAGAACCGCTGGTACGTGGATTTGATGACTTTTTTATGGCACCGCATTCACGCTATACGGAGGCCTGCCGGGAGGATATTTTAAACAATCCGAAATTGAAAGTGCTGGCGGATTCAAAAGAAGCCGGAATATATATTGTCATGGCACAGGAAGGCAAACAGATTTTTGTAATGGGACATCCTGAATATGACCGTATGACACTGGATCAGGAGTATAAGCGGGATGTGAAAAAAGGCATTATGCCGACTTTACCGGTACATTATTATCCCGATGATGATCCGACGCAAAGACCGATATTATCATGGAGAAGCCATGCCAATAATCTATATACGAACTGGCTCAACTATTACGTATACCAAAGCACACCGTATGAGTGGCACTAAACCGCATGGTTGAGCCGCAAGCCCACATTTTAAGCGGATTTAAAGAAATTACAAAATTTCACAAAATTTCACGAAATTTCACAGCAAAAGTGTGTAAATAGTGTGTACGATATAACTTACACACATACAACCGAATAAATAGCCGTGGCATGACTCAAATATGAGAAGAACATGATAACGTTCTTCTCTTTTTTTATGCCAAAATGTAATTGTAAGGAGGAAGCGCTTATGTTTTCAGACGAAGTTTTAGAGAAGATTTTTGCAAGAAAAGAATTACAAAGCTTACCTCTGCAAGTTCAGTCAAGCATAATCCATGCGATTGAAAATGTTTTAGAGGAGGACAGCAAAAATGCAGATAAACAATCCGTATCAGCAACCGGCAATGAATTATAATCCAGGATATGCCGCATATCAGTACAATCCTATGGCAAATATGCAGAGATACCAACAGTCGGATACGCAAATTCAACAGCAGATTCCACAATTTCAGCAACAACAGCAGGTAATCGGCATAAACGGCAAGATTGTAGCAGCAGTTGAAAATATTACCGCAAATGATGTGCCTATGGACGGTTCAGTTGCCTTTTTCCCAAAGCAGGATTTGTCGGAAATCTATGTAAAAGGTTGGAACGCAGACGGAACAATCAGAACGATTGTGTATAAGCCTTATACAGAGCCTTCAAACAATACAGCGGTAAATTCTATGGGCGGCACAGAAAAATCAAAATTTGACCTATCAGAGGAAAGCACAGAGGTATTAATGAACAGGTTTGATAGTTTGGAAAATAGATTAAGTGAAATCGAGCAGTTTATGACGACTAAAACATCGGCAAAAAGCACGGCTAAATCAAAAAATAGCCCAAAGCAGGACGGTGGGGGTGAAGATGAATGAATCCAGTTGAGCTTATTCGATTAATAAAAAGTGGCAATCCGCAACAGGTCCTTTCGCAAATGATGAATAGCAATCCTCAAATATCAAACAATCCTATGGCTAAAAATGCCATTCAGATGTACAAAAATGGGGACACGCAGGGACTAAAAACGCTGGCAGAAAATCTTTGCCGCGAACAGGGAATTACGACCGATGAAGCAAAACAGCGAGTTTTAAGTATTTTTAATCGTTAGTACATTTTGGGTTGTGCGCACATAATAACCGGTTATCCCATTTGTAAATATATTTCAATGGAGGTAAACAAAATGTTTAACACAGGTGCAATGCCTAGTCTTGCTGATATTGCGGCAGTAACGGGCAATAAAAATGATGGTGGCTGGGGCGACGGCAACGGCTGGTGGGTTCTTATTATTCTTTTTGCCATTTTTGGCGGCTGGGGCAACGGCGGCTGGGGTGGTAATGGTGCAAATGGCGGTGCAACACCTTATGCCACAAGCGCTTTAACGCAGGCAGATTTACAGAGAGGATTTGATACACAGTCAATCGTGTCAAAGCTTGACGGAATCTCAAACGGACTTTGTGACGGATTCTATACACAGAATACCGCGCTTATGAGCGGATTCCACGGTGTCGATAACGCTATCTGCAACTTAGGCTATCAGACACAGCAGGGATTTAACACAACAAACGTTGCGTTAATGCAGGGACAGAATGCTTTGCAGTCACAGCTTGCTAATTGTTGCTGTGAAACGAGAGAAGCCATTCAGGGTGTAAATTACAACATGGCACAGAATACTTGTGCATTACAGAATACAATGAATAGTAATACACGAGATATTATCGACAGCCAAAATGCAGGAACAAGAGCCATTCTTGATTATCTCTGCAATGAGAAAATTTCCAGCTTACAGGCAGAAAACAACGATTTACGCAGAGCGGCTTCACAGGATAGACAGAGTGCATTACTTACTACTGCAATGGCTTCGCAGACACAGCAGATTATTAATGCAGTCAATCCGGCGCCGATTCCGGCATATCAGGTGCCGAACCCTAATGTATATTACGGTTGTGGTTGCAATAGCGGTTGCGGCTGCTAATTTACTAAATAATCAAGTATCTTAATCAAATTGAGTTTTTTCGAGTTTCACTCGGAATAAAACTCAAAAGGTTATGTCTGCTAATGCAGTATTACAATGTTCCCGACACCAATGTCGGGAAGACAGGGCAGACTTCAAGAAAGTTTGCCCTTTATTTTGTGAAAGAGAGGTATTATTTTATGGCAGAATTTACAGGAATTGCACTTCAAACTGTTGCGCAGGGAGAAGATGTTGCATTTACAGAAACACCGGTTGCTGGTTCAAATTGCATTACGCACAGACAGGGAAGCGGTATTGTTAAATTGAGAGGACTTACAAACCAGTGCCGGGCAAGATTTTTAGTATCTTATTCCGGGAATATTCAAATCCCGACAGGCGGAACGGTTGAAGCTATTTCTCTTGCTATTGCGATTGACGGTGAGCCGCTGCAGTCAACTCGTATGATTGTTACACCGGCGGCAGTAGAGAACTTCTTTAATGTTTCGGCACAGGCATATGTAGACGTTCCACGCGGTTGCTGCGTTACGGCAGCGGTACAAAATACATCTGCACAGGCAATCGAAGTTCAGAACAGCAATTTAATTGCAGTTCGGGAAGCATAAGGGGGCGGTTTTATGGATATTATGAGAATGCACGACATGATTGAAAAACTGTCTGAATGTGCCAAATGTGAAATTGACAAAGGAATTGAAAATATAGACCCGTGTGAAATGGGACAGGTTACAGATATGATGAAAGACCTTGCAGAAGCAATGTATTATCGTACATTGATGAAATCAATGGAAGAATCGAGTGCAGATGAAACAATGGAAATGTTTGAGCGGCTTGGTGACGGCAGAAGATTTTATGATAACTACCGCTATTCAAACGGCAGATTTGCACCGAAAGGCAGAGGAACGCGCCGGGGATACGATGAACCTCCGTATTTCCACATGACACCGGAAATGTACCGCGGAATGGAACATGACAGGGATATTGACCGCAATTATGGGAGAATGTATTACACAGAACCGGCGACAAGCGGCATGAATATGACCGAAAGCGGCTATGATAAAGCGAAGCGGCATTATACAGAAACCAAAGAAATGCACAAAGCGAATACCGCAGAGGACAAAGAACATAAGATGAAATCGCTTGAAAACTACATGAAAGAGTTGTCCGGCGATATTACAGAACTGCTTACAGACATGACGGCAGAAGAACGTACAATGCTGAAAAGCAAGCTTTCAACGCTTGTAAGTAAAATGTAATGGCAATGGCTGGGAGTGCAAAAACTTTCAGCCAGTTTTTAAGGTGATTGTGATGTTTAAAATCAATAATGTAGATTGGAATATAGTATTTACAGATAATTTAAAAAAATTAATGCGTTCTGACGGCTCTATAAGCCTTGCTGTGACCGATTGGAACGACAAGACTATATATGTATCAAACAAGCCAAAAGGGGCTTATTTGCGTAAAATAATAGCACACGAACTATGCCATTGTTTTTGCTTTTCTTATGGTGTGAGTATGCCGATTGAACAGGAAGAATTTATGGCAGACTGGATAAGCAAATATGGCACAGATTTGATTTATCTGCTTGATTATTTAATGGCAGGGATACAGAGGGGAGCGGCAGTGTAATGGATAAAATAGATAAGCTTCTTGAATATGTGCGCCGGACAAATCCCGAAATGACAAAAGAACGATTGATTTATGAATTGGGAGAGTGCCAGTATACAGCAAAATCATTAATCTTTACGGCAGAAAGTGTGAATTTGCAAAAAGAAAAAGATTTAAAAAGTTGATTTAAAGCTATCTGCATGGTATAGTATTAGAAAACGCAATAAAGGGGTAGCGAAGTATGAAAACTTGCCCAAACTGTGGAGAACTGATAGGCGATAGCGTTGACCGTTGTTTTAACTGCAATTACAGCTTTAAGTACAAGAGCGTAATTAAGAAAGAAGCATTGCAGGAGTGCAGAAAGCAGGCAGAAAAAGAAATCGAAGAACTTAACCGGAAAAGAAAAGAAGAAAATGAGCGAAAAGAAGCTGTTATTAATGCTATTAAATCCGGCAGAATCACAAAAAACGACGTCATGAAAACAACCGGATTTGATTTTGTGGGATATAAAATTGTCAGATATTGCGGAATCGTAACCGATACTGCGTTATACAGTTTAGGCATGATGACGGATTTAAAAAATGCAATGAATTTCAAAGCGATGGTCGCAGGAAAAGAATATAGTGCATTTTCAGAAAAAGTGCAAACTTTTATAGATGAATTAATGAACGACATGGCATTAGAAGCCTTGTACAAGGGTGCAAACGGTTTAGTTGGAATATCATATAGCTGTGCGCCGTATTGGAATACCGGCGACATTTCATTAATGATTACAATGAGCGGAACGGCTGTCTGCATTGAAAAGGAGTAGAAACTTATGGCATTTACAAATAAACGCGGAGAAAATATTAGCTTTGAGTGTTCAGAGCTGATAGATGAGTTAAAATCGGATATTGAGGAGTTCGGCGGCGATAAAATTGTCGCCGCGCGGTGCAAGGATACGCACGGTGTAACGTTGTATGTTAATTATGATTTTATTGAACCGGAAGACCCGATAAAGGAATCGGAATTACAGGAAGACGAATACATACAGACCATGACGATGACAGCGTTGCTTATGCTGTTGGAACAACAAGACAAATTATTTTAAAAGCTATAGGGAGTGTTGCGGCACTTCCTATTTTTAAATTCTATGAGAAAGGGGAAACAATGCCGAGGAAAGCAGACACTACTATTATTGATAAAGTATATAACAATTTGAAAGCTGACAAATTGACGGACCAGTACAATTCATATCATAGAAGACTTTATGAATGTACTTGTTTGCTGTGTGGGAAGAAAAGACTTGCTACTAAACAAAATCTTCAAAGAAACGAAGTAAAGGATTGTGGAAATCATCGGGATTATAAGGATATTAAAAATAAACGTTTTGGCAAATTAGTTGCAGTATACGTTACCGGCCAAAAAAGCCATACAAAAAGCAGATGTAAAATATGGCATTGTAAATGCGATTGCGGCAATGAATGTGATGTACATTATGATGATTTAAAAAACGGAAAAGTAAAAAGCTGTGGCTGTTTAAAAAACGAAAACATTCAAAAATTATACGCTTATGGTACTGCACCGTGCAAATTGAACGGAAATAAAATAAGAAAAACAAATACATCAGGGACAACAGGTGTTTGGTTTGATAAGTCAAGGAATAGGTGGTGCGCAGAAATAATGTTTAAAAAGACAAAATATTTTTTAGGACGCTACAAAAGCAAAGAAGAAGCTATAAATATTCGGAAAATTGCAGAAGATAAAATTTTTTGCGAATTTTTAGAATGGTATGAAAAAACTAAAAAAAGTGATTGACTTTTTGCGAGGCATTGATATATTTATTCTATATAGTAAAAAGAGAGGAAGTGAAAGAAAAATGCCGGCGGGACACTTGAAAAATGAACATGATAAAGAGAATAAGGAACAGGACTTTGAAACAACATTTTTGCATGGGCATGACGGTTCGCAATGTATATATTATACAAATGAAAAATGCTTATATTATAATGACTGTGAATCACCGTGCCACCATTGTCATCACTACACGACAAAAATTAGAAATTGAAAAACTGCTTGTTGTTCGCAACGGGCAGTTTTTTTAAATTTTCGCTCAATTTTTTATTCGGAAAAATTTTTAACCCCCCGTCCCTTTAGATTTTCAGCCCGGTCAATCCATTTTCAAAAATCCTCGATTTTCGAGCGGATTTTAAGCAAATTTTGCCGGCAAAATTCACGAAAAGTTTTACTATTTTAACGTGCTAAAGTATGAAATATAGACTTGCTTCGGTGAGCGGAAAGCCTATTTTTTTATGTCTGCAAGCTTGTAAAATGCCCGCAGTCGCCTTATTATTTTGCTATGGTAAAAAGCTTAACCATATAAGGCATTTAAAGCTGTATAAGGCTATAAACGGCATAGAAGCATAACGGCAAAACACCTTTATTTTGGTGGTTGCTGTTCCTGCTTGCGCTTTGCCCGCGTAGCTTTTACGCGCTGTATAACAGTATCCCGATTTTGGGTGTAGTATTCCCGGTTGTTTTCCGCTGAATTTTTGCGGCGTGCGATTGCTACGCATTCCGAGCAACAGTATTTCCAGCGCACAGACATAAAAGCTTTACCGCATACTGGACAGATTCGGCTTGTTTTTTGGTTGGATAACTGCAACCGCCTGCGTTCATTTCCGGCGGCGTCCTGCCGGCGCTTACGTTCAGTAGCACAGGCAGCGGAGCAAACCTCTACACCGTTGCGGCTCAAAAAGTTTTTGCCGCAAATGGTGCATTTTTTCATTTTTGGCATAGAATACCCCCTTTTATATTTTAAGATAACACAAAAAAAGCTATAAAAATAGCCTTGCATTTTTTTGGTATATATGCTATTATATTTTTGCAAACAAAAGTTTGTAAGGTGTGCGGCGCTTTGATAAACCGTAACATGTGATGTATTGAAATATGTTTTAGTATTAATTTAATGCTAATCTATTCAAACATCAAGCCGCACACAAAAGCCCCGGATTTTTCCCGGGGCTTTTTTATTCTTCTAGAAGATACTTGTATGCCCTGTAAATTTCTTGGGCTTTGCTAATTTCTTTTATATTCCCAAAAAAATTTCGGAATAAAACGGCGTCGGGTTTTACGAACACCGTTACAAGTTCGGCTCCCCGGTCGTATTTGGAATATTTTTTTCTATCGGATTTTACCCTACGATAAAAGTCGATACATGCCCCCGTTGCTTGCTTTTGCACGTCTAGGCAATACAATTTATTTCCGAGTTTAATTGGTATATCTCTTGTTGTTCCATACGGCAGCTTGCCAACGGCGACATTGCCGCCATTATTTAAATTGATAAGTTCCATGCTCGTACCCCTTTTTTTAATATACATCTGTTATTTTAATATACATCTGTTACTTTGTATATAGTTTCATGATATTCATTTTCGTTTGATACCACCTCTATAGTAATGGATATATTTTCATCGTATACTTCCAACGTTTGTGCGCTGGAATATGGTATATCCCTAAAATCGCCGGTTTCTACGGCATAATCTGAATAATCCGGACTGTTTCCGTTTTCGTCCAAATATTCAGAATCAAAGGCACAGATTAAATTTTCGTAAAAATTTTCTTCTGTTGCCCATTCCCCGATTAAATTTCTTAAATTTTCGCGGAAGCGTTCTTCCGCCTGCTCTAATGTATACATAGCATACCTCTTTCTGGGCTTTTGCCCTTAAAATTTATTTTTTTTGTTAAAAGCAAACCGGGGAATCGAACCCCGGAAGCTCGGTACCGTCTGCCGCTTGCCTGTTTAATCAGCTAAAATTTGCCGTGCTGTATTAAATACATACAGCCTGTTGTGTGTATGTCGTTTAAAATCCCCGTTTTCTGCGATTACTCGCCCAATATTGGGATATTTAAGTGTCACAACTGTTAGATACTTGTCTAACAGCTCATCCGGGCATTTTAGGCACTCTATAGCATTTTCTATCGTGCTTTTATTACTATTGCAGTAAACACCCTCAATGCGTATTCCTTTTTCGTTTTGCAGTTTGTCAAATTCTTTCAGCAGTTCCGCTTTTGTCATATAATCACCGCCCTATCTAAATACCATACAATATTTATTATGATTACTATTATCTGCTACAAATTCAAACACAATAACTTCATAACCGTATTTTTCCGTATATGCTTTTCTTTTTTCTGAATTATATTCTTCTGTAAGTCCTTCTAAAGTCTGAAAAAAATAATGTTCAAGTCCTGCATCTAACACTTTCGCTTCTTCTCGTGTATCATATCCGTTACGAATCTCGCTTGCTTCTTCTTTCGTAATATTAAAATAATCTGTAGTTTTATAAATTGTCATATAATCAACCTCCTTTTATTTTTTATAAAAAGCATTGGACGGAATCAAACCGCCCGTGCGCCTGTTCGCTATGCTTGTGTGCCTACGCGGCAAATTTCAAACACATCTTCTTTTATGTGTTTATATTCTACGTTTTCCCAAAGCCCTACACCGTAGAAGTCCGCCATTAAATTGCCAAAATGGTTATATTTATATTGGATATTTAATTGCTTAAATACCCTTATAGCGGCTTCGTTTTTGCTCTCCAGATGTTGCCAGCGAAAGAACAAAGATGTCCCCGCCTTGTCTGCGGCTTCTTTGGTTTCGGCGGGCTTGATTTCGACGCGGTCAATTCCACCTTTTTCTATTTCTTTTAAAATATCGGCGACTTCCTTTAAAACGTCGCCTTCTTCCGGGGTTTCAAAAGTATAATTTTCATTGTATCTTGTCCCTTCGATTATTATATTGTATTTCATTTTTCCACCTTTCCGCCCTGCTGGGCTTGTGATTCTGTTTTTTGTTCTCTCGTCTTTCGACATTGTTATAATAACACATCTTCTTACTAATTGCAATAGATAATTGCATTATTATTTTAAAATAATTGCAATTTATAATTGCTTTATAAACTCGAATCCGTTTGACATATTGCAATATATATTGTATTATAGTATTGCAATTTATAATTGCATAAATATATTAAAAAAGGAAGATAAAAAAATGAAAACAGATAAGGAAATAGCTGAAAAGGCAAGAGAGCGCGCAAAAAAGCAAAACGAAGCCGCAAAAAATAATTGGGATTGCATTAGTTGCAGGCTTCCCAAAGGCACAAAAGACCGTATACAGGCATTAGGCTATACCGTAAACGGCTTTTTAAATGCCATTGTATTGGCAGAGCTGGAAAAACTGGAAGCGGAAGCACCGCAGGCGACACAGCCAGCACAGCCGGAAGCCGTAAAAGAAGAACAGCCGGAGCAGGCACAGCCAAAAGCAGACGCGCCGGAAGATGTGGCAGAATTAAATAATTGGTTGCACCAAATCCAAGAGGAAAACGAGCAAAAGCGCTTGCAAGAGGTCGCACGCAGGCAGGCGAACGTAGAAGCAGAAAACGGCTATGATTAATAAAATAGTTGCCGTTTAAAAAATTAAGCTATATAATCTATACAGAGCGGAACACGAACCGCTCGGCAATTTAATATAGCACGTAAAAAAAAGAGAACCGCGCCCCCTCGGCGGTTCTCTTTTTTGCTTCTTTTTTATTCTTCGGAGTTTCCCCAGCCGGAAAGCGTGCACGGATTCCCGTTGCCATCTTCCCATTCGCCCGTTATCGGGTCAATGCCGCTGTTAAGTTCGGAAGTGCAATTTTTATAGTCCGCGTAATCTCTGCAAACTATATAACCCAAAAATTCCCCGTTTAAATTTACGGAAAATATTTCCGAGCCGTCACCCTCTACAGATATCCCGTTTTCAAATTCCCAATAATCTGAACTGTAGTCGAATTTAAACATATTTCCCACCCTTGCGGCAGTGTCACCGCCCTTTCTTTTTTGATAATAGTATTATCGCACCCACTTAATATTTTGTCAAGATAATTTTATCTAAAAATAGAATAATTTTATTGACTTTTTACTATATATAATGTACAATTTTTAACATATTAAAAGGAAAGGAGCACGCAAAATGATAAAATACAAAATAGACGTATTCGAGTTGTTGAAAGAGCGTGGATATAATCAAGCCCGAATCCAAAAAAATGGTCTTTTATCAGGGCAGACAATACAAAATATTAAGGCAGGCAAAAGCATTACACTAGAAACGTTAAACCGCATTTGCATAATGTGCCGTTGCCAGCCGTCCGACATAATAGAGGTTGTGCCGACAGGCGCGGAAAAAATAAAATTTTTCTAGCAAAAGCACTTGACAATATTCTAAAATTAGAATATAATAAAGACAGTTAAAGCGATAGTACTTAACAAAAAGTCAATATAATTCAATACGGAGGTAATGAAGGTAATGAACATGGGAAAAAGAATTGAAGACCCGGACAGCTGGGACGGACACGAAGTAGAAACACTGCTTGCCTGCGACGGAACAAAGGAACTGGCAGCAGTTACGACTGTGAAAGCAGAGGGAAAGCCAGAAGCATTTTACAGAGTAAAGGAAGCAGGACAGAAAAACGCAGCAGACTTTAAAAGCTGGCTTGAAGCGGTAGACTATTATAATTGCATTGAAGAAGAAAAGCGCCCAGAAGCACCAGACACCGGGATTGCAAAAGTAGAGATAACGGGAGAATAAAAACAAATAACAAGAAAATTATAATTATAATAATTAATCTGTAAGAAGTCAATAAAATATACAATTTATAGAAATTTAATAAAATTTATAAAAAATTCCGCTACTCGAGCGATACCCTATAGATACCCTATCCGCAGAAGAAAAAAGAGAAAAAAAGAACGAAAGAAAAACAAAAGAGAAAAGAAGCAAAAGAGAAAATAAAAAGAAAGATAGAATAAAAAGAGAAATAAAGAAGATATATTTTTAAATAAAATACACTGTATTTTTTATTTTTTAAGTAATTAGGGAATTAATTTAGTTTATATATATAATATAATACGCGCGGATTTATTTAAAATATATTCAAAAAAGCTATTGACAGTATAACTATTTTAGTGTATTGTGTAAACATAGGTTGCAGAAATGCAAAAATGAAAATTGAATAGTAATTATTTTACCTACAAACGCGAGCCGTGGATTCATTCCAGCGGCCAAAGAAACCCAAATAAAAACTGGGTTGAACAATGCAGTTTGTAGGTATTTTTTTATTTTAAAATTTAAAAGTTGGGAGGTGTACAGAATTGGAGAAATTAGCAGGAGCAGAGCCAAGCTCATTAGAATCAATCAAAAATGATTTTGAGGAGTATTTAAAAGAGTTCTGCACTGAAAATGACATTAAAGACCAGTACGACATCTATCCGGCTATGTGGAATGCAGCACTTACATATATTTGCCAAAATACTTTTAAGGCTAATCCAAGTATTTTAGCAATGCCTAAAAATATAAATAATGCTTATAACTTAGAAGCTGTAGATTATATATTAGATATATATGCCTACGAGTGTTTTATACATAATCAAGAGATAAGTGTAGTTGGTTTTCATTTGTTTTCAGGTATGTCCTTAGATACTATATATAGTCTAAATAATAGCAATAAAAGATGTGTTGTATATAAGGATTTACAGGGGAATGTTATTAGTAATTTAACTGTAAGCAGGCTAAAAGAGGGGGAATATGTAAAAGAGCTAAGCACAAAAGGGACTGACATTTTTAAAAAATTGAAATTATTTTCTGAGGAAAGTTTGACAGCTCTGATGAAAGACAGGCGCAACAATCCAATGAAGTACTTGCCTATACTGAATAGGCGCTTCGGTTGGAATCTGCCAGGAGTAAGCCGGGAAACGTTCGGAAAGACAGCATTGACAGCGGCAGACCTCCCAAAATTGGGAACGGAATTGGACGAAAACGGCGCACAACTTCCACGGTTAGAAGCGTGCGAAACGTTAAACAATTCAGACACAATTTAAAAGTGCCGTATTTACTGGTGTTCAAGCTATTTCGATATGCTTAGAACTTCGCTAAACATGAGTTTAGCGAAATGTACAAAACAAATAGTCAGAAACGGCAAACAAAATAGCAAATAATCAGATAATTAAATAACAGCAGATAATCGCCTGCAATGGTGATTCTGTTAGGGGGTGGGGGTTAAATAAAAACAGCCACCCAGCCCGACTAAGTACCAAAAATAATCTCAAAAACAAAAAGAGGTGTATCAATGACATTAAACGAGTATCAGGCAGAAGCAATGCGTACAGCAAGTAGAACAGCCACAGCACACGAAGATAATCTTTTGCTTAATGGAGTGATGGGCTTAAATGGCGAAGCTGGAGAAGTGATTGACATGGTAAAGAAAATGCTTTTTCAAGGTCATACGCTTGATAAAGACCACATGGCAAAAGAACTGGGCGATTGCCTTTGGTATTTAGCCGTAGCCGCAAAAGGCATTGGATATGACTTAGATACCATTGCTGAAATGAACAAAGCAAAGCTTAGAAATCGTTACCCGAACGGTTTTGAATCCGAAAGGTCGTTACATCGGGATAGCAAAGACATTTAAAGCAAAACAAACACCTTGTCAAACAATGCTGTAAGAATGGCTACAAAGGATAGTACAATGAGGTGTGCGGGAAATAGAGTTGGGAATACCCGCAAAACAATGCCCTATAGCCAAGCGGTAAGGCACGGGATTTTGATTCCTGTATCACCGGTTCAAATCCGGTTAGGGTAGCTGGGCTTTTGATAGCCCTTTTGTCCCATTCTTTGGTACCCCCTTATCTCCCGTTAGCGGAAAGCTGATTAAAGGACCGTCACAAGGTCCGGCGGGATTTACAAACATGATTACCCCGGTGCAGATAGGCTTTTCAACCTTGCCGGGATACACTGAATTGAGTTAAAGCTTTTCGGGATACTGGAAAGTGTAGGCTTTTTGCTTGAAGCAATTTAAGCAAAGAAGACAGCAAAGCTGTCAACAAAGTGGTGCAGTATATCATCATAAGGACGTCAAAAGTAGAATCCTTGTGGCTGACGAATAATAAACGCTTGCGGTGCAAGAATAACCTGTTTGTGTTCGTGGTGTGAAAGACTACAAACAAAACAGGAATTTCATTAAGTCGGCTTGCCTTGAATCCGGGAAACCGGAGTATAACACAAGAAATTTGTTAAAGTAGCGGTATGGCAAAACAATTTTTTTTGGCAAATCAAAAAAAATTCCGAAAGAACCGTGAAATTTGCAGGTTAAATTCGTTCCCTGTCCGTGCTTGACAGCGGTAAGAAGCCAAGGGTCGCACCCGGAAGCTCGGACTTATCGTCACGGTGACTGAATGTGACTGCGGGTATGATGAATAAAGAGAAGTCTTAATCATGTTTGTTTTTTTGCAGTGTTCCCATAATGGTATTGGAACAGATTGCTAATCTGTCGGTCGTTAATTCGGCTTGTAGGTTCGATTCCTACACACTGCGTTTACAGAATGAAAGAGGTGTAAAAGTTATGAAAGGTGTTCATGCAGTAGATAAGGACAAGTTTATTGAAGCCTATAATAAATGGGCAAGCGGCGAGGTAACGATAACAAAAGCAACGGAAATAGCCGGCATGAGTTATCCGACATTTCACAAATACGTAGGCATATTAATTACAGGTGGGAAATTTCCTGACGGGCTATTTAAGGACTAGGAGAGTGTGCATGAGAGTAGAGATTAAAGGCAATGTATATGGAATGTCACGCAAAGAGTACAAGCAGTTCCTTAAAATAGCAAGTAAAGCTATACCATGCGGCATTTATGCGGCTGAAAAGGGAAGCACTGCTATTATGCTGAATGAAAAATACGGCAGCATTGAAGATTTGAGAAAATCCGTGTCTGAATATAAATTAAAAGGATTCAAGGTGTATTACAATGACAAAAACAACGATAAAAAAAGTTCTTAAAACTCTTAATAAAACACTTGATATGTTTATATTTGCATTAATTATTTCAGTTTTAATCGCTGGTCTTAGAATTATTTTAGAACTTTTATTTGGTGTAAAAATGGCAGCAATCGCTGTGTTTGCTTTAATGTTTGTTTGCATTTTTGTATTAAACTTTTTGAAAGGGTGACTTTTTATGTTAATAGTTGCATTGCAAGACGATATAGACAATTTATATGTTATCTGGAATACAGTTACAGACAGATTCTTAGGCGTTAATCTTGGAAAATATGAAGCTGTCGGAATTATTATGGACTACAAGGGAGATTACACCTTTGAAGAAACATTAGACAGAGTGGAACACCCACAACCATTTAAAGATATTGCCAAGTGCTTATGCGAAGAGCTTAATCGTGACGATAACAAAGTTGAAAATGCAATCCAATACTTAAAAGATGTATCGTGGAAAATAGGAACTACTGGAGTTGAGTATCTTTCAGAGAGAGACGGACAAAAAATGAGGGAGTACATAAATGTACTTGAAAACAGAATTGATGAATTAGAACAATGATTGCTGATTACCAGCGGAAAGGAATTATTATGAAAAAGAAAATTTTAGCAGTTGTATTAGGCTTGACATTGTGCTTAGGAATGACCGGATGTGCGTCATGGGACAGAGCGGTAACAGATATGAAAAGTGATGTAAATGGCGGTATGCAAAGAACAATTACTGTATACACGGCAGATGGTAAAGAACTTGCAACATATAAAGGCAAAATTGATATTGGTGCATACGATGGTGGATACGTTAAGTTTGATTTTAACGGCAAGAGATATATCTACTACAATTGTTTTGTAGAAAGCATTGCAGATATTGATTAAGTGATATTACCGACTACAGATTGATTGTAGTCGCTAACCAACAAAAATTATTGGCAGAGGTCTGAAAGTGCCTTTGCTTTTTTTGGAAAGTAGAGGTGCTTTTCTTTGGCAAGTTCAAGCCTTATTTCAGTAGTAAGTCAGTATGAAAAATATATTGAAAGTAATGGTATTAATGAATCGGTAGTAAACGCATACATAGAAGCCGCCCAAGTTGCACTACAAACAGAAAAAGACGTTGAATATGGATTGAAAATTTCGGCAAGGGCAAAACAGTTGGCAGAAAAATTCATTTTTGATTCCACAGGCGGCACGGCATGGGATTTAGAGAAGTTTGCATTTAAAAATAAAGTCCAGTACGACATACTGGATAAATATTACAGCGTATTGCTTGCGGAAGCACAAAACAAAATCGTTGACAGCGGCTTTATGTACCTTGAAAAGAAGCGAGAACCAAAAGAGCGGTTTTATATGCCACGGCGCAAACAATTTCTTAAAATAGGGCTTACACAGGCTTTACAAGGCATGATTGACGATAAGTACGATATTTTGTGTGTGTCGTTAATTCCCGGAGCCGGAAAAACAACAGTCGAAAAAATGTTTAACGCACTTGTGGCTGGCTGGTATCCAAAAGACTTTAGCTTGTTTTATTCGCACAGCGGCGATATAACGCGAATGTATTTTGACGGTGTGTATGATATTGTTACAAATTCAGACGAATATACGTGGAGTGAAATATTTCCGAATTTACACGTAACAAGCACAAATGCAAAACTTGAACAATTCAATATAGGCAAATACAAACCGTTTCCGTCCGTGCAGTGTACGTCGGTAGGTAGCAAGAATAGCGGAAAGGTTAGAAGTTCAAAATATTTGTTGGTCGACGACTTGATTGGGGGGGTCGAGGAAGCCTTAAATCCAACGATTCTTGATAAGTTGTGGAACAAATACGCAGTAGACGCAAGGCAACGTAAAATACAGGATACGGACGGTCATAACTGCAAAGAAATTCACATTGCCACGCGTTGGAGTGTTAGAGATGTGATAGGACGTATTCAAAATATGTATGCAGGAAATCCACGGGTAAAAGTTATTGCAGTCCCGGACATTGACCCGGAAACTGGAGAAAGTAACTTTGACTATGAGTTTAGCGGATTTACTAAAGAATTTTTTGAAGACCAGCAGTTATTAATGGACGATATATCATATCGCTGTCTGTACAAGCAAGAGCCGATTGAACGTGAGGGCTTGCTGTTCCCGGACGACAAAATAAGAAGATACCTTAATCTTCCGCATGGAGAACCGGAAATAATTACGGCACAATGCGATACAAAAGGAAAAGGAACAGACTACTTTGTCATGCCAATACTTCAAAAGTACGGTGAGGATTATTACTGTGTTGATTGTGTGTGCGATAACACGGCAGACTATGAAATGCAATATGAAAACGCGGCAAATGTAATTATCAATAACAAAGTTCAAGAATGCGAATTTGAGCGAAATGCGGGCGGTGACAGAGTGGCAATGGAAGTCAATAAGCGTGTGCTTAGTAAAGGCTGGGTTTGCAATATTACCGATATGCCGACAGAAACAAACAAAGAAGCACGAATTTTTCAGTGTTCAAACTGGATATTACAGCACGTTATTTTTAAAGACCCGCAGTTGTACAGTCCAAAAGAGCCATACGGCGTCATGGTTGGACTTTTAAAGCAGTATTCAGTTTCGGGCAAAAAGCAGTTAGATGATGTGCCCGATGTTTTTTCAAATTTTGCATTAAGAATTACGCAATCAAATAAGACAGCAAAAATTGAAGCTGCTATTAATCCATTCCGCAGGAGGTATTGATTCATGACGACAAAGGAATATTTACAGCAAATCGGCAAATTAAATAAAATGATTAACAATAAAATGATTGAACTGGCACAGATGAAAGAAATGGCATACAGTATTAAAGCCGTGGGAACAGATGAGCGCGTTATGTCTTCTAGCGACCCGGACAAAACAGGCTGCGCATATGCTAAGATTGAAGAAATGGAAGAAAAAATTAACGGCATGATTGACAACTACGTAGATACTAAAGAAAAAATTATTAATCAAATTGAAAGTATAGAAGACGAAAACCTATATAATATTTTATTTTTAAAATACATAGCAAAAAAACGGTTTGAAGATATTGCGGTGGAGATTGACAAATCATGGCGACAGACAATCCGATTGCACGGAACGGCGCTCAAAAAATTTGAAGAAAAATACGGAAAAGAATACTTGTCATGTCATTGAATGTCATATTAATACTGTGTTATTATTATAATGTCAAATAAAAGTAAAAGTTCCGAGGAAAGCACTGCTACAGAAATGTGGTGGTGCTTTTTTCATGCCAAAAGAGGTTGAATATGAGGTTTTACACTAAAAAAAATAAGGCTGTAATGTGTCCGAATTGTGGCAAATTATTGACGTATGCCGATAAAGATGACCCCAATTTACATAAATTGGCTTGCAAGCATTGCCGTAAGTGGATTTGGTATTATCCGAATGATGATGATAAAAATGAAGCCAAAGAAATCCCGGATACACGCTCGTCAAGCGGAGTTAGACTTTACTAGGAGTATTAAATATGTTAAATGATGTATATTTCCACGAACTCGTAAGAGGTTGTTATGGACGCAAAATTGCATATACCAATGTTGAAAAAATAACAGCAGATAACATTGTTAAAGTCGTTGGAGATTGCATTGGTGTGTTTAACTATAACAAGCCTATTATCCGGTATTTGTGGCACTATTATAAAGGCGACCAGCCGGTATTATACAGAATAAAAATGCAAAATGAAGACGTAAACAATAAAGTTTGCGAAAATCACGCATATGAACTGGTCCAATTTAAGGTTGGACAAACATATGGTGAACCGATACAGTACGTTAGCCGAAAAGACGATGAAAAAGTCAATAAAGCGGTTGATACGCTGAACGATTATATGTCTGACGCTAACAAGCAGGAAAAAGATATTAAGGCAGGAGAGTGGCAGTCAGCGACCGGAACATCTTTTAAGGCAATACAGATTGTTGACGGCGACATACCGTTTCGGATAATAGCACCAAGCCCAATGAACACCTTTGTTATTTACAATAAAGCTACAGAAGAACCGGTGCTTGCTGTACAGGAGTTAAAAGATGAAAATAACAACTTCTATAAGCTGTGTTATACAGATTCAATGACATTTAAAATTCAAGACAGCAAAGTTATTGAAAGCAGATTGCACGCGTTTGGCAGTATCCCGATTGTGGAATATCCGAATAATCACGAAAGAATTTCGGATATTGAATTGGTTATCAGCCTGTTAGATTCAATAAATACCATGCAGTCAAATCGAATGGATTCGGTGCAGCAGTTCGTTGAATACTGGGTAAAATTTATCAACTGTGAAATTGATGATGAAACTTTCCAAAAGATGAAAATGAACCATGCACTCGTTGTTAAGTCTATTAATAAAGATAACAAGTCAGACGTGGAAATTATGACGCAGGAATTAAACCAAACGCAGTGTCAAGTTGCCAAAGACGACTTGTGGGACAATACATTGTCAATTCTTGCGATTCCAAACAAACAGGGAAACACAGGCGGAGATACGCAAGGCGCGGTGGAATTAAGAAATGGTTGGGATTTCTCGAAAACAAGGGCAAAGCTTAAAGACCCGATTGTAAAAGCGGCGGAAAAGCGGCTTGCAAAGGTTGTGTTAAATATTATACGGATTAAGGACCGTGATTTAGGCATAAAAATGCGGGATTTTGAAGTGCAAATTAATCATAGCCCACAGGATAATATGTACACTAAAGCACAAACACTTACAGTATTGCTTCAATCTGGCATACATCCACTTGTGGCAATTAAAACGGTGGGGCTTTGGGGAGATTCAGAAAAAACATTTGTTCTTTCAAAGCCATACCTTGATGTCTTATATAAGACTGTTAAAAATGCGAAAGAACAGGAAAACAAAGCACAGGAAATAGTTAATCAACTTAATAATCAGCAAAATAAAGCAGTTATCGAGCAATAATCGGTAACTGCTTTTATTTTATAAATTTGCAGTCATGCGACAAATGGCAGAAACAATCGAGCGGAGAGAACCGTGTAAAAAAACGTGATTTTAGGAGGAATAAACGATGACAAGAGAACAGGCAAAACAGAATCTTATTTCAATCGGAATTTCAGAACCGACCGATGAGCAGGTGAGTAATTATCTGAATCAGTTAAACGGTGAAACAAAGAAAGAAAAAGATAAAGCGGCAGAGTATAAAGCGAAAGCTGACAAGGCAGACGAACTTCAATCAAAAATTGATGAAATAGAAGCCGGAAACCTTACAGAGCTTGAAAAAGCCAACAAAGCACTGGAAACGGCAAACAATCAGATTGCGGAGTTACAAAAAAGCAATGCAATTAGAGATTTGCGTGAAAAAGCTATGACGGATTTTAAAATCACGGCAGAGCAGGCAAAGACGGTTGTAAAAGAGGACGGAAGCTTTGACACAACTGTTCTCGGACAGATTATTTCAGAGAAAGAAACCGCTTCCGCACAGGCAAAGGAACAGGAAATTGCCAAAGGTACACCGAATCCGGGCGGCGGCGGTAGTAACCAAGATTTAGAGAAGACAGAAGCAGAAAAAATAGCCGCAAGTCTTATCTCAAGCAATCCAAAAAGTCAAAGCAACAATGATGTTTTGTCACATTATTTAGGAGGTAATTAAATGTCAAATATGCAGTATGAACAGATTTCATATGCTGGAAACGTTCAGATTTTAAAAAGACTGCCTAACGAAGCAATTCCAATGACACTTGATTTTACAGATGTTATTGAAAAGACGGCTGACGGCAGAAAGATTGTAAAAGCCGGTACACCAATTGGAAAAAACGGAAAGGCAGACAACACGGCAACGGTCGTAGGTATTCTGAGATATGACGTCACAGAAGACAGGCCGCAGGGTGTGCTTTTGAAGAAAGCATATATCAATAAAAGCGTGGCTGAAAAGCATTCCGGCACTACATATGACGCGGGCGTTTCTACAGCGCTTCCAATGATTGTATTTGAATAATTTGGGAGGTATATAGATGTTAATTAATGAAGTGTTAAACAGTAAGTCTATTGCACTTACAACAACAGAAGAAGCAAGCAATCAAATCCCATATCTCGGATTAAATTGGTTTCCGGAAAGAAAGAAACAGGGGCTTGATTTAAGCTGGATTAAGACGCATAAAGGACTTCCGGTATCACTTGCACCGTCAAATTTTGACACAATCCCGACACTTAGAGCAAGAAAGGGGTTAAGTAAAGAAAAAACACAAATGGCATTTTTTCGTCAAGGCATGGAAGTCGGCGAAGAAGAGCTGCTTGAAATCGCACGTGTTAGTTCTACAGATGACCCGTATCTTGAAAGCGCCTTATTAAGTGTATATGACGATACTAACAACCTCGTGAGCGGGGCAGAAGTCGTGCCGGAACGTATGAGAATGTCACTTCTTGCTACAGAAGCAGGACACCCGGTTATCACTATTGAAAGTGACGGTGTGCAGTATGCATATGATTACGACAAAGACGGTTCGTATGCAAAAGAACATTACGCAAAGCTTGAGGATACCAGTATGTGGAGCGATACAGTAAACTCTAAGCCGCTTACAGACCTTAATAATGCTCGAAAAAAGTTACAGAAGAAAGGCAAGATTGCTAAATACGTACTTATGAACACCAATACATTCCAGTATTTGCTTGAAAATGCACAGATTAGAAATTCAATCCTTGCACAGAATCTTACGGCAACGATTGAGGTTGATGACGACACAGTAATTTCAGTTGTTCAGAAACGCACAAAGCTTACAATCGTCCTGTATGACAAAATGTACATGGACGAAGCTGAAAATGAACACTATTTTTACCCGGACAACAAAGTAACACTGTTGCCGGACGGAAAACTGGGTAACACGTGGTTCGGAACGACACCGGAAGAAAGAACTGCAAGACAGGTCACTGATGTTGACGTAACGACATATGGAACAGGAATTACGGTCGCTACAAAGGTTGAGTATGGTCCGCCAATGAAAATGTCAGTGTTTGCTTCTGAGGTAGTATTGCCGTCTTACGAAAATATGGATAGCACATTCGTACTTGAGGTTCATCATGATTAATCGGAGGTAGCATATGAAATATCCATATATCGTTATTAAAAACGGGAAATGGTATACGGCAGGCGAAGAAGTCCCGGACACTGTGCCGGGAAACAAGCCTGCCGGATATACCAAGACTGAAATAAACCGTATGCCGACAGCAGAATTGCAGAGTTTAGCGGCACAGAACGGCATTGAAAATGCGACGGAAATGAGCGGAGTTGACCTTAAAGCAATTTTGATTGAGAAGTTAGGATTATAAGTAGGAGAACAGCATGGAAGAATACACAACATTAGAGCAGGTAAAAATCCGGCTCAAACAATTTCATATTGAAACGGTTGAAAACGAGGATAACACTGAATCTGATGTTGTTGTGTTTGACAGCAAAGAAGATAATTTACTTCTTGAACAGCTCATAAAACAGGCAACGAAAGATGTAATTGCAAAACGGTGTTATCCGCAAAGTTATACGCAGGAACAGATTGACAATGACCTGAAAAGCTATGAAAGTGTAATTGTCAATCTTGTGGTATATGACCGGTCACAGGCAGGAGAAAACTACATGGCAAGCTACAGTGAAAACGGTGTAAGCCGTAGCTGGAAAGACCGTGATAGCCTGTTTGTAGGGGTATATCCGTTTGTAAAAGCATTATAGAAGATTGTGCGTTACGTTTTACCAGCACCGGGAAAACGTAGCAGGCGGCACACAGTAAGGGTGGTGGGCGGTGTGCCAAAAAAAATGAAAGGCGGTATATTATGCCAGTTGCAATAATTATAAGTATCATATCGGTTGCTTTTTCCGTCTTTTTTGGATTTTTTAGTCTTTGGTTTGGTTTGAAAAACAACAAACACACAGACACAAAAGACATTGAAGAACGCGTAAAAGAGAATACACGTATCAATATGAAACTTGACGCCATTTCAAGCAATACAACTGAAATAAAAAATGAAGTGTCAGAAATGAGAAAAGAGATTAATTCTCACGATACACGAATTATCAAAGTTGAAGAAAGCGTGAAATCGGCACATTACAGACTGAACACTATTGAAGAACGTCTGAATGGCGAAAAGGAGATGTAATATGAATATTTTAGAAACATTGACGTCAAACATCATGATTATTTTAGCGGTAATCGGCGCAATCGCGTTTATTGTGTCGGTGATTACACAGGTTATCAAAGGAGTAGGTGTTTTTGCGAAGATTCCAACTGACGGATTGGTACTTGTGTTATCAATCGGCATTACAGTAGCGGCATTTGTAGCATATATGCAGTATTTACACATGACTATCCTGTGGTACATGGTTTTAGCCGCAATTATGGCAGGCTTTGTTGTTGCTTTTGTTGCTATGTATGGCTGGGAGAAGCTTTCAGAACTGTGGAAACGGTTCGGAAAGAACGTAGATTGATATGTTGGACATTAATAAACAAAAGATGATTTACGCACTTAAAGACGGCAGAACACCGGTATACCAACTGAATAAAGACGGCTCAATAAAATACATCATTGTTGACGGTGAAGAGGTCCCTGTTGAAACAGGAGAGTATACCACAGGTTATAAAAAGCCTGTGGTTTTTTATTCTTCAATAAGCAATAAATTAAGCGAAGCACTGATAAAGGAATTTGGTGTAGATAATTCTACGAATTTTGTTCAAATTGTGGAAGACAAAGGCAAATTGCCGTTAGATGTTGGCTCGCTTGTTTGGAAAAAGTCAGAAGTGAGGTACAAAGATAAGGATAAAACAATCATTGATGAAACCAGTTGCGATTATATCGTTAAGGGTGTCGCTGATGAGGGATTAACGGCAGATTTATTTCTTTTACAGAAAAACGTGAGGTAAGCACATGGCTACAAGACCAATAGTTATAACATTGTCCCAAAAATCCGTAGAAAACGCAATAAAACGAGTACAGCAGTATCAATTAAGATTTCAACGTAAACTTAGAAAATTCGTGAAAGAACTTGCTAATGTAGGCATTGCCGTAGTTGATACCAATATGACAGAAGCGCAGTATACGTTTGACGGCAAAATAAGAAGCGGTTCTGACACGTCACACAATGCTTACGTAGAACTTAATTCCAATGGTAGTACGGCAGAAGCAAAACTGATTGTACAGGGAAAAGAACTGTTATTTATCGAGTTTGGCGCAGGCGTATATTATAACGGCGCCGCCGGTGCAAGTCCGCACCCCAAAGGAGAAGAATTTGGATTTTTAATCGGTTCGTATGGCAAAGGCAACGGACAAAAAAAGGTTTGGGGCTATTACGATGAAAATAACCAACTTGTGCTTACAAGAGGTGTAAAAGCTACCATGCCGGTATTGAAAGCAGAACAAAAGATAATTGAGGACTACAAAAATGTTGTAAAGAGGGTGTTTGAATAGTGATTGATAATCAGTGGGCTTTTGATTTAGAAATGAATGTGTTTTCGACAATCAAGAAAAAGGCATTGTCAATTCTTGAAGACAATTACCCTGATATTAGCATTACAGCAGATGAAGAATCGAACGATACACCGGTGTTTCCGACGGTATTAATACAGTCTGTTGAACCGACTGAAACAAACAGCGATTTAGAAGCTGACAGAATTAATACTGTAGACTTTACAGCACAGGTAACAGTAACAACAAACCGAAGCAGAAGCGAGGCATTGCAAGTATCCAATGTTATAGCAGATTTGTACAAGAAACGATTGTTTAAGATAAAGCCCATGCCGTTTGTACGAAAAGAGGGGAATCTGTGGACAGCAACTTTCCGTGCAAAGCGCAAATTTGGGTGGAATGACATTTTATAGCAATTTACAAAGAGCCGAAAGGCTCTTATTTTTATGCATTTTTTTAGGAGGTAAACATGGCTACAGGTTTAAAAAGTAGAATTATTTACAGGAAAAAGACCAAAGAAAGCAACGAAAGCGATTACTGGGCTGGCACATACAACCTGTTGATTAGAGCAAAAAGTATTCCGTCCCCAGTAGGTGAGCGTAACATGGTTGATACGTCTACGTTGGAAGATTTAGTCGAAACGCAAGAACCCGGAAGACGCGCGGCGGGTTCAATGGCTGTAAGCGGTGCATTTGAACGCGAATATCTTGACAATTTAGTTGAGATTGAAGACGAAAAGTTAGACATTGTTGTTCTTTATGGCACAGACGGCAAAGGTAAAGAGGGTATTTGTGGTTTTATCGGCTCTGAATCATTCGCACCGGACGAAGCTACAGACGACCATTTAACAGGCACTTGCAACATTGCTATTTCAACAGTGCCGCGTTGGATTCATAAAGATTATGACGTTGCGGTAACAGAAGATGAAAACGGTTATCCGACATCAATTACATTATCAAAAAAATCGTAAGTCAGTCCGGAAAAACAAATAAGGCTGTTGCGACTGACGAGGATACAAAAACAGCCGTAGTAATTTGATAGTTAGTAAATAATATGGCAGGGCGGCAGAAATGCCGTCCCTGTCCTATATAAAGCGAAAAGGACAGGTAATGAATATGAAAACAATTACAGTAAACAGTAACGAATATAAATTAGAGTTCTCTTTTGAAGCGGCAGAGTATAAAGACATCGTGCAGAAAATGTTTAAGGTCCTCAGCGGTGCTTACGTTGTCGAAGAATCAAAGGATATGCAGAATCCTACTACTAAGGATATTATCAACGGCACGGCAAATATGATTGGCGATACAGCAGATATTTGCGTTACTGCTTTTTATGCCGGCTTATTAGAAAATAATCCACTTTCACATGAAGAAGCAAAAACAGTCATGAGGGATTATATGAAAGAAAATAAGCTTTCGTACAAGAAACTGTATGACGAATTGAGAAATTGCATGGAAACAGATGGTTTTTTCGACCTGTCGGGGCTGAACGACATGATTCAGCAGATGTACGGGACAGCACCGGAAGCGACAGCACAGACAGCATAAAAAAATCTGAAATTAACTGGCATAAAATAATTTGGGAAGATTATTTTCCGACAGCCTTTTCAATCGGGATACACATAGATGAGTTTAAGCACATGACACCGGCGCAGTTAGGATACTGTATAAAAGGACATGAGTTGAAAAGAAAAGAACAGGATAGCGATATGTGGCACTTTGCCGGTACATATGGAATATCTGCCCTTATTTATGCGATAGACCGTTGCTTAAATGGTAAAAAGGCAAGGTCGGAGTACATCAAAAAACCAGTTTCAATTTTACTTGAAGAAGAAAGTAAGCCAAAATCAAAAGAAAGTAATGAAGATGTTGCAATGTTTGAAATGCAACAAAGAATCAAAATACTGGAAAAAGAGGGCGGCATATTAAGTCCGTCATAGGTGGTAGCACGCGAATTGCTACCACCTTTATTTTTGCGCTAAAGGTGGTGAGGACGTGGCAGATAATGAACTGGACAGCTTAGAGCTTAAAATACAAGCAAATGCAACACAGGCAAACAATGCGCTTGATAAACTTGTTAAAAATTTAGAGAATTTATCAAGTTCGTTAGGAGTTATCAACAATGCCAATCTTGCGGGGTTTGCAAGTGGTGTAAAAAATATTACAAATGCAATGCAGGGAATGAAAAGCGTAAGCACGGCAGATTTTACGCGTTTGTCAAAAGGTATTCAGAAGATTTCAACCATTGACACTGCCGCAATAAACAAGGCTTCTACAGCAATGGCGTACCTAAGTAAGTCCTTTAATTCCATGCAGGCAACCAGTGAAGCAACAAAGCAGATTACGGAACTTGTGACAGGAATCAAGCAGTTAGGATATGCCAGCGCCGCAAAGGCTATTGACAATATACCGAAGCTTTCAAGCGCGATGAAACAGCTTATGCAAGAACTGTCAAAAGCACCAAAGGTAAGTCAAAACCTTATTGACATGACTAATGCGCTTGCGAATTTAAGCCGCACAGGGGCTTCAAGTGGCAGAGCGGCAACATCATTAAGCAAAAACTTTTTGAACGTTTCATCTTCTGCAAATTCGGCAACTAAAAGCAGTTGGTCGCTGGCTTCTGCATTTGGTAAATTATATGCTTCTTACTGGCTTGTTTTTAGAGGAATCAGTAAACTGGGAGATTCGATTGATATAGCTTCATCACTAATAGAAGTTGAAAACGTTGTACGTACCACTTTCGGAAATTATGAAAACCTTGTAAACGACATGGCAAAAACATCTATACGTGATTTTGGTATGTCAGAACTGTCAGTAAAGCAGTATTCAAGCCGTTTTCAAGCCATGGGTGTCGCTATGGGCTTTTCTCAAAAGAAAATGGCCGATATGTCCATTGAACTGACAAAACTGACAGCAGATATGGCTTCATTTTACGATATGGAACAGTCAGACGTCGCGAGAAATCTTCAAGCAATTTTCACAGGCGAAACAGAGCCATTAAGAAAATATGGACTTGATTTGACACAAGCAACGTTAAAAGAGTGGGCTTTAAAAAACGGACTTGACGCTAATATCAGTTCCATGACACAGGCTGAAAAAACCATGTTGCGATACAAATATGTTATGGCAAATACGGTGGCAGCGCAAGGCGACTTTGCAAAAACTGCCGACACATGGCACAATCAAACGGTCATTTTAAAGCAATCATTTCAAGAACTGGCAGGAATTATAGGTACATCGTTGATTAATGCGTTTAAGCCGTTTTTAAGCGGATTAAATTTCGCAATGACACAGGTTATTAATTTCGCTGAAACGGTAACAAATGCCTTAGGTGCAATTTTTGGTTGGAAATTTGAAGTTACAAACAAAGGTATTGCCGATGATTGGTCGGACGCTGCGGACAGCGCCGATGATATAGCAGACAGCACCGGAAACGCCGCTAAAAACGTTGAAAAGCTGAATAAGGGTGTAAGACAGTTTGATGAATTAAAACTGATTACAACACCGGATTCAAGCAGTGGAAATGGCAAAAAGGGTAGCGGTACAGGAGCGGCAAGTGCAGACGGAGCAAGCGGTGGTCTTGTGAAAGTCGATACCATTTGGAAAGACTATAAAAGTCAAATTAAAAATTTACGCGAGTTAGGCGAGTATATAGGCAATACGCTTACAGATACGCTGAATAGCATTGACTGGGACAGCGTGTATGCCGGTGCTAGAAATTTTGGTAAAGGCCTTGCTGATTTCCTCAACGGGCTTATCTCACCGGAATTATTCGGTGCTGTCGGCAGAACTATTGCAGGAGCATTAAATACTGCTGTGTATACGGCTTTATCGTTTGGGGAAACGTTTGACTGGGAAAACTTAGGATTTTCTATTGCAACCGGGATAAATCAATTTTTTGAAACGTTTGATTTTGCTTCAACCGCAAAAGCTATCAATAAGTGGGTTCAAGGCATTTATGACACAATCAAAACAGCTATAAAAAATATCAAATGGTCAAAAGTGCTTGAGGGAATAGCAACATTAATTGGTGATGTTGAACTAAAAACAGTAGCAATCATAATTGGAGCAGTACTTTTAAAGAAATATTTCAAACTGGAAATTGCTAAAAATATTTTAAAGGGCATTGCAACGTCAATTTCACAGTCAATAGCAAAATCACTTGCGGCAAAAATGGGTGTTGAAATTGCACAAAACGCAGGAATTTCAAAGGCACTTACGGCTGGAATTAAAAAATCAATAGGAAATATTGATTATGGTGGACTATCAAAAACACTTTCGTCTTTAATGTCAACAAAGTTAAAAGCCACAATCGGAATTGCGGGTATTGCAACAGAGTTTTTAACGGTTGCAACTGTCTTTGAAAAAATTGGGGAAGGTGCTAATTTTACAGTCGGTATGTTGGCAAAAGTGGCGGCAGGTGCAGGAGTGGCGGCGGCAGCTTTAAAGCTAATTGGATTATCTACACCGTGGACAGCGGCTATCGTTGGTATTACAGGTGTGGTTGCGGCTATCGCAGGAATCGGCATTGGTGCGGCAAAAGCAGAAAAAGAGATAAAAGATTCATCTATAAATATAAGCGATACAGTAAAACAGACAGCGGAAAACTTAAATTCAACAATACAGTCATCTAAAGACCAGCTTAACAGTGTAGGTGATACCTACGCAGGCGTTAAAAGCGTTGCAGATAAATACTTTGAATTGGCAGATAATTTTGACAATTTAACAGATTCGCAAAAAGAAATGCTTATTGCATACGCAAATTACATTGTCGAACAGTGTCCAGAATTGGCAGATTCGATTGATACGGTAACTGGCGAATTTAAAGGACAAAAAGATGAAGTTTACAATACAATTTCTGCACTTGAAGCTTATGCCAAAGCGGCGGCAATGCAAGATGTATTAAAGGATTTGTACAAACAACAATTTGACATCGGAAACCAATTAAAAGAAAACAATGAAAAAATTAATAAAGCAGATGAAATCATCTACGATTACGTCAAAAACCTCACCGGAATGTCTAGGCAGGCATTTAATTCAACATATGAAATTAGTGGATTAGGTGACGCATTTGATGTTTTAACGGAAATACTTGATAAAACAAAAGAACGCACTAACGGCTTCAAAAAGACATCAGAGGATTTGCGTAATGAATTGGGACTTAATCGCAAAGAAGTTCACGAATTAACAAATAACAGCGTAATATTAGAAAATAGTTATGCAAAGGCTACAAATGCAATAGATGACGCCGCAACAGAAGCGGCAGTATGCAGAAATGAATACAACAAGCTTACACAACAGCAGAACGACACTGCGGACAGTTCTGATAATTTGCGGGATACAATGCAACAAAACAATGAGCAAATAAGAGAATCCGTGCAACAGTCAATGTATGACATTGAAAAAAATGTAGCGGAAAAGTCAGGCGAATCTACAGAAGATATTTCAAATTTTTACAACAAGGCAAGTGAAACCTTTGGCAGATTGGGTGTTGTAGGAACAGACGGCGGTACAAAGCTGTATAACGGATTTACGACCACAACAAGCGGATTGCCGGGATACAATAGCGCAATATTCGACAATATTCAACAAACGGCTATTTCAAAGGCACTTGATACCGGCTCAAAAGCGGGTGAAAACCTTGTTGATTCGTACAAGAAAAATATTGACGGTGTACCGAACACAACGGCAGTTGCTTTCCTGTCAATTATAGACGCGGTAAACGCAGGAGAAATTGGTTCAGACGTTGGTGCTGACCTCATGAATAACTTAGCGGATACGATAAGCAGTAAAGCGTGGAAAGTGCATGAAGCATTAACCAATGCTATTCAAAATAGTTACAAAATGGAACTGGAAAGCGATGATAATTATAGCGCAGGCGACCCAATGAAAAGTGGATTTGCTAAAATTCGTATTAAAGGGTATGCGGACGGCGGTTATCTTCCACAAAAATATAGCATTGTCATGGCGGGTGAAAACGGAATACCGGAAATTGCCGGAACGGTCGGCGGCAAGTCGGCAGTAGCGGGCGGCGCAGAAATTACGGGTATTAAAGATTCCATTTACGATACGTCACAGCGAGAAATAGCACTGCTTAGACAGCAGAACCAGTTGTTACAAGGCATACTCAACAAGGACTTGAGTATAAGCCAAAACGACATTGGAAATAGTGCAAGGAAATACGCAAGAGAATATTTTAACAGAACTGGCAAACCGGCATTTGATTATTAATGCATGTACAATAGATGATAATTAATCTATTATAATACGTGACAACTTGCTTTGCGGCGGAATCTATTTCATGTAGGTTTCGCCTTTTGCCATTTCTTTAGCACATATCGAATGCCGGTATGTGCTTTTTTGTTACCAATTTTTAAAAATGTGAGGTGCAGGCATGGCGTACAACGGCTTTTTGATTAAAATTGGAGATTATACGATACCGGACGGATTAATCAAGGCAGATTCCTACAGCGCATACGCAAATATGCAGGACATTGACGATTACACGGACGCAAACGGATACGAGCATAGAAACGCTGTTGAATTAAAGGCATTAAAGGTTGAATTTGAAACCAAGGCAATGCTTACAAACGAAATATTTGAAGTGCTTATGAGTAATATTCGCAACAATTTTACAAATTCGCAGGAGCGGGGCTGTTATATTACAGCTTATATCCCGGAATATGATGATTATGTTACGCAGTATGGCTATATGGCTGATTTTCAGCCAACGATTTACGGCACATACGGAAATGCGATTCGATACGATTCAATTAGACTTGCATTTATTGGAGGTGTTTACGGTGGTTAATTATCAATACGCAGAATTATTTAAAAAAGATAGCATAGATAAGCAGTTGACGATTGAAACGGACGATAAAACGACAAAAATTACAAATGTTGAACTACATCAAGAACAGTTTGAATTGACAGAAAGCATTTGTTCGGAATCTGAATTGACAATCGGAAGCTGTGAAGCAGCGGTACTTAAATTTACTGTATCAAACATTTTTCTGCCGATGAAAGACAAAATGGTAACGGTTAAAACGGTAATTGATAATAACACTGCAAATCCGTTTCAAATTGGCAGATATAAAGTATACTCTGACACACCAACGGCAGATAGGACAAAGCGTGATATTGTGGCATATGACAGCCTGTATGATGTGATAAACGCAGATGTGGCAGGATGGTACAATACGTTATTGCCGGAAAAAGACAGCACGACGACAATGAAAGCTTTCCGGGATAGCTTTTTTGGGTATTTTGGGATTGAGCAGGCAAACGTACAGCTTGCAAATGATGATATGAAAGTGGAAAAGACGGTTGAGCCGGAAGAATTAAGCGGCGCGACCGTCTTAAATTGTATCTGCGAAATAAACGGTTGTTTCGGTCATATTGGACGTGACGGCAGATTCCATTACATTTACCTTGAACAGGAAATACAGGGATTATATCCAAGAAACGACCTGTATCCGGCAGATGATTTGTACCCGCGTGAGCCGAAAAGCACGAGAATAAGCAAAAGTCTGTATATATCGGCGCAATACGAAGATTTCCTCGTGAAAACTATTGATAAACTGCAAATCCGAAAAGAGGAAGACGACATCGGAGTAATTGTCGGAAGCGGCACAAATGCTTATGTGATACAGGATAATTTTCTTGTTTACGGCAAAGGCAGTGAAGAACTGACGGGAATCGCAAATAACATTTACGGAAAAATCCGGGGAATTATTTACAGACCGTTTTCTGCGGACTGCAAAGGAAACCCATGTATTGAAGTAGGTGACGCGGTCCGTCTGCCGACACGATATGAAATCATTGAAAGCTATGTGTTAAAACGTACGCTAAAGGGCATACAGGCACTTAGGGACGAATATGAAGCAACGGGTGAAGAATACCGTTCTACACAGGTAAATAGCGTGCATAAAAGCATTATACAGCTTAAAGGAAAGACCAATGTACTGACACGGACAATCGAAGAAACAAACAGTAAGATTACGGATGTTGAAAGCGGATTAAGTTCTGAAATTAAGCAGACGGCAACGGATATAAGGGCAGAAGTTAAAAACACGACTGATGGTCTAACAAGCAGTATTGAGCAGACTGCTGAAAGTATTACTTCCGAAGTTAAACGAGCAAAGCAAAGTGAAGAAGAATTGTCTTCTAAAATTACGCAGACTGCTGAATCAATCACATCAGAAGTCGGCAAAAAATATGAAACAAAAGAAAATGCTACAAATACAAAGACAGAGCTACAAACTTCAATAAGGCAGACGGCAGACGGATTTACGGCAGAGTTGTCTAAACAGGTAACGGAAACTAAACAATATGCTGAATCTGCCGCTGAAACGGCTGAAAGTAATGCAAAACAGGACACGGCAGATAAGTTAAAGGATTACAGCACAACAACGGAAATGAATACCCGAATCAATGCCACAGCAGAGGGAATTTCGGCAGAGGTAACCCGAAAACTGCAAAGCTACAGCACTACAGAACAGATGAATAGTGCAATAAGGCAGACGGCGGACAGCATTAATACAGAAGTATCAAAAAAAGTAAATGGCGATGAAATTATTTCAAAAATTAACCAATCTGCCGAAAACGTTTCGATTGAAGCAAACAAAATCAATCTGAACGGCGCTGTGACGGCTAATCAGAATTTTAAAATCGATTTGGACGGCAGTATGGAAGCGTTATCCGGACTAATCGGAGAATGGCAGATATTTGACGGATATTTGCGGTATGTTTTAGGAGAAAATGCACAGGCACTTTTAAAACCGGACGAATTGCTTATTAGTAGAAGTGCCGGGGCAAACTTTCACGCATATCCGGGATTGTTGTATATGCAATCTGATGACGGAGAACGAAGCATTTCTATTGATTGCAATGACGGAAGCATTAATTTGGGCGGAAGCTGGACAACTCCGTGGGGCGACATAGAAGGATAGAAAGGAGCAGGCATGAATAAAACGTATGGTCGTATAAATTGGGAGAATTATCCGAGTGATGAAACACCACTGAATGAAAGTAATCTGAATAAAATAGATGTGGCTACAGATGAAATTGACAATAGGGTAATTACACTGGACACTACAAAAGCGACCAAGGAAGAAGTTTCAACACTGGTGCAGGACGTTGCCTTTGAAGAAAAGACAGGTATTATCACGATTGTAAAGAAAAACGGTTCAAAGGTAACGATTGACACGCAAATGGAAAAGATAGCTGTGAATTTTTCATATAATGCCGGAACACAGCAGATTATTTTAACGCTTATTGACGGTACAAAACAATATATAGACCTGGCAGCACTGATTACACAGTATGAGTTTTTGGACAGTGACACGGTGGCATTTTCAATTGACAGCGCTGGAAAAGTGTCTGCAATCGTAAAAGAAGCGAGCATACAGGAAAAACACTTACAGCCGAATTATCTTGCAGATATTAAAGTCGAAGCTGCAAAAGCACAGGCAAGCCAGTCGGCAGCGGCAAAATCTGAAAGCAATGCAAAGGCAAGTGAAACAGCGGCAGCAGCCAGTGAATCCAATGCAGCGGCGAGTGCTACAAAAGCACAGAGTTATGCTACTGGCGGTACAAACAGCCGCACAGGCGAAGATACGGACAATGCAAAGTATTATAGCCAACAGTCGGCACAGAGCCAATCGGCGGCGGCAACAAGCGCAGATACGGCAAGCACGAAAGCAAAAGAAGCGGCGGCAAGCGCGGCAACAGCTAAAACAAGTGCCGATAATGCCGCGGGAAGTGCAAATTTAGCAAATGAAAAAGCGAATAGCGCGGCAAATAGCGCAACCATCGCAGTTTCAAATTCAAATGCGGCACAGCAGTACGCTTCCAATGCGGCGGCAAGTGCGGACACAGCACAAAACTATGCCGTAGCAGATACAGACAGTGCGAAATACTATTACGAGCAGGCAAGACGGATTTCTGAATCGTTTTCGGGTGCATTAAGACCAATGGGAACAGTTACATTTGCAAATCTTCCGGCACTGTCAGAAGCGGACGGCGGAAGCATGTATAACATTTCAGACCAATTTACAACGACTGCTGAATTTAAAGAAGGAGCGGGAAATACTATTCCGGCAGGCGCTAACGTATATAAGACAGAGGACGGCAAGTGGGATATCCTCGCGGGAACACCTGTAACAGGCGTAAAAGGCAGTGCAGAAAGCGAATATAGGAGAGGAAATGTTAATATTACAGCGGAAAATGTAGGTGCGGTGCCGGTAGGCGGCAATGCAGGAAGTGCGGCGACAGTTCTTGATTACAACGCTACATCCGAAAAAATAAAAGTAGGTTGGAGAGGTTCTGCGTTGAACGAAGACCAGATTTTGGCTGTGGCTTGTTATGCTAGCGGAGATGATGATATAGTAAAAGCCAAAATCAAAGATGTAACAAAAGCTACATTTGCAAACTGGCTGGGGACAGTTCCGGCGGCAAACAATGCTGCGCATTTAGGAAGGAATGGCAACGCAGGCTACCCAATGACGTTTAACTGGGCGGGCAAAACCGGACAACCTTCGTGGTTATGGGGTGGTGAAAACGGAGAAGACATGTATGTTTACAACCCTAGTAATTTTAGCGTAAATTATGCAGAAAATGCCGCGAAAGCAAATGGGCATACTGTCAATTCAGACGTACCGTCAGATGCAAAATTTACGGATACAAAAGGAAGATATATTGGCACTACCGTAACAAAGCCACAAGATAAAACAGAAATGTATATCACATATCTTTCAAGCGGTTATATTGTAATGGCAGGAAAAACAGTAAGTAAAAGCTATGCAATGAATACACAATATGGAAATGCGTTTTGGGCACCGTTCACAATTTATTTGCCACCTAATATTGTAAAAAATATTGACAGCGTGAATATTACTCCATTTGCGGAAACAGGGCTGATAAGTGCAAGCATAAACGACTATACTAGTGAACAAATAACGGGATTTGTTTGGTCGCCACAAAACGAAACAAAAAGCATATCATTTCATGTTACCGTACATGGAAGGGCGTAAGGTAGGTGATTGGTATATATAACGACAGCAGTTAAAGACACGAAAGTGTCTTATTTTTTTACCCTAAAACACAATAAAAATTATATTTAGTCGCAGAACAGCGGCAGAAAGAGGTTCATATGAGCAGATATTCAGTAATTGATGTAAGTAAGCATAACGGAGTTATCGACTGGGATACCACAAAGGAAAATGTTGACGGTGTAATTATTCGTGTCGGTCACGGCAATGACAGCACATCACAGGACGACCAGCAGGCAATCCGCAACATGGAAGAATGTGAAAGACTGGGCATTCCGTATGGTGTGTATCTGTACTCTTATGCGTTAAATAATGCCGAAGCAGAAAGCGAAGCGGCACACGCACTGCGCATGGTAGAGGGCTACAATCCGGTGTTAGGTGTATGGTTCGACATGGAAGACGCGGACAGCTATAAAGAAAAGCACAACTTCAACCCATACGATAACAGACAGGAAATTACTGATTTTTGTAAGATTTTCTGCGACAGAGTATCCGAAGCAGGATACAAGACTGGTGTTTACGCAAGCAAAAATTACTGGGATTCGGTAATCTATGCAGACCAGTTATCCAATTATGAAATATGGCTCGCGCATTGGGGAATTTCAGAGCCGTCAATGGATTGCCTGTTATGGCAGTATACATCAGACGGTGAGGTTGCCGGTGTACCGTCAAGCAGAGTTGATATGAATTACTGGTACGGCGAGTTACCGGAAGTTGACGGCGGCAGTGATTCTGATAGCAATTCGGGCGACTGCGGCGGCGATGAAGAAGACACAGAGGACGGTGGATACAGCTATTCTGTAGGCGATACCGTAAACTACGATACAATCTATGTATCTTCAACATCAGAAGAAGCATTAAAGCCTACCTATACGACCGGCACAATTACACGAGTTGTTGACGGTGCGAGAAATCCATATCTGATTGATGACGGCACCGGCTGGATTAATGATGATTGCATTGCTGGCGGCGGCAGTGATGATTCTGACGATTCAGAAGAAAGTTCGGCTTGCGGCGACATTTCTGTGGGCGATACCGTCTGTTTCAACGGAGATACTGACTACAATGGCACGGCAATTAAGGCATGGCACAATGACAGCGGCTATGAAGTCACACAGCTTGACGGGGATAGAGCAGTCCTTAGCTTCAACGGCTCTGTATTTGCGGCAGTCAATGTCAGCGATTGCGAATTAGCCTAAACATAAAAATACCGGGAGTGTAATACTCCCGGTGATATTTTAATGTAAATCAATCATAACAGCTTCAACTTGTGGAATTGTTATCGGTTTATTCAATGTAGATGTGTATGAATACTGACCGACATAGCCGCCATAAATTGTGATTTTATCATTTTCAAGTAGTTTACCGTCAATTACATCGTTTGCGTAAACAACAAGCAACGCGTGATTGTAGTCATCATCTACAGCCATTCTTATAGCGGTGTAATTGCTATCAACCGCACCAATCATCTGTATAACTTTTCCGTCAAATTTCACAGGCTTATCAATATTTTTGTCCGGGTATCTTGCAAGAGTATCATATGTAATATCTCCAGTGTATGTCATTCTGTCCCTTGATAACAGTGTTTCTTTTTCTGTAGGGGCTTCTGTTTCAGTTTGCGTTTCCGTTACTGCTTCCGTGCTGTTTGCGGTGGTAGAATTATCCGCAGATGAATTTTGGCAAGCCGCAAGCCCTAAAAGGCATACCGACATTAATAAGCATAATAATTTCTTTTTCATAAAAATTCTCCCTTGCTTTTTATTTTTTGAATAATAATAGCATATAATCTGATTTTTGTCGAATTGATAAATGGTAAATTAGTACTATACATACCGCAATCCGACATTAAGTGACAGCATACGCTATAAAATGTAGACAATATTAGAGTAAATGTCGTTTTTTGCGTTTTAATTTGTTTGTGTAAAACTGGTAATTTATGTAAAATTAAATTGTCCAAAAGATTGGGCAATTCAAGTTCCGGCGGGCGGTTGCGCTATTTGGCATTGCGCCGCCGCCCCTTTACATAACCTTAATTTACATCAGCGACCTTTGTTCCAATCTTGACGGAAACAAACATTTGTTCTATAATGTTTGTATCGCTACTTTATGTTTTGTGTCGGGGAATACGGAGGGCTCTATGAGTAAAAAAAACGAAAATGAATTTTACAGAAAAGAAATATACAATCTAATATTAAAATGTGAAAATACGCATTGGCTAAAAGTTATATATGCGTATATAAAAAGGTTGCTTAAATAAAATAGCCGGGATAGCATTTTGTGTTATCCCGGCGTATTTTTATTTGTCTTGTACCATTGAATCGACAAGCTTTTCTAAACTATCCCAGTCTTTTTCGTCAAGCTTTCTTAACGCCGCAATAAGTCTATACTTAAAGCTTTTTTCACCAGCAGCTTGAATATCAGCAAACATTTCAGCTATTTCTTCATCTTTTGTCTTTTTAACAAAAGGTTCACCGTCACCTGTACGTAGCCAATATTCATTAACAGAAAATTCCTTACAAATCAAAGCTATTGCTGAATCACTCGGAACGCTTCTTCCCATTTCATATGTTGCAACAGTATTCCTTTTTACTTTTATTTTATCGGCAAATTCCTGTTGCGTCAAATTAAAATGACTTCGGATTTCTTTAATTCTATTGTTCAATGTTTTGTCCTCCTTTCCAAAACTAATATATCACACCTTGTTGAAAAAATCAACAAAAAGTTCTTGACAAATGTTTTTTATCGACATATAATTGTTTTACAATCAACAAGCAGAAAGTGAGGTGATAACACTGAAACAATATGTACTTGGTGAGCTTGAAACTACATATGTGGGCAAGGCATATGCAGAATATCAGCGTTGCAACAGTCAGAAAGCTTCAGAATTAGAAAATGAAGTTAAAAAGCTAATATCCGAATACAATCTGACTGCTACAGTTGCTAAAGGCTTCTTGGAATACATGAGATTAGTTATTGATGGTTGCTCATGCATTCCGAAAGAGAAATAACCTCAACGGAATGTTCGTTTGAAAGACAGTTTCCGTCGGGAATTTCACTTGCGAGATTGAGCATTGCGATTAACTTACCTGAATATGGATACTCTTTTCCACAGTTAGGGCAAATAACTTTATCGGAATTAATATCTTCATTTACAGTGTATGTGCAATGGCAAGGGCAAGAAACTTTAATTTTAATGAACATTTGAACCACCTCCTTATAAAAAGATAAGGAGATTATATCACAGAAAGGAAGTGAATGAAATGAGTGAAAAAGAAAAGGCGATTGTTGAAAAATTAAAAGACACAATTCCTAAAATGTCAGAGTATCAAAAAGGGTATCTGCTTGGCATGGTTGAATCAATGGCAGATAGAGAACGGTCAGAACCCAACAAGGAAAAACAGGGAAAGGAGTAGCCGGTGGACGAGAAAAAAAGGCATATTTCAGAAATCCTCTGTCAGCAGATAGAGTTGCTGGCAGAGGAAAGCAAGAAAACAAATGATGTAGATGTCAAAATTCGCATTGCGGGCGAAATTGACAGAATGGCAGATACCATTCTTAACATTTACGACGAGTAAATGTACTGTCAATGCTTGAAATGTTGCGGCTAATATCTTTGAGTTCAACAAAATAACGACTTGATAATGCAAGCTTTTTGATTGAACAACATTTTTGATTAGATAAATACAACGCACATTCAGATTGGCAATTTTCAAAGTTGTTTAAAGGACATTTATTCAACGTGTTCACCTCTTTCCTATTAAAAGATAAGAGGATTATACCACAGAAAGGAGAAGAAATGGCAGAAACGAATTTACAGGTTTTCAGTGGCGAGTTTGGAGAGATTCGAACTTTGATAATTGATGATGAACCTTATTTTGTAGGCATTGATGTAGCCGAAAAGCTGGAGTACCAAAACGGTAGTCGAGATATAAAAGCTCATGTTGATGATTGCGACAAAAAAATCATTCCTTTATTTGACGGCAGACAGAATAGACAGACAATAGTAATAAATGAGAGCGGATTTTATTCATTAGTATTTCAAAGCAAAATGAAAAAAGCCAAGGAATTTAAGCACTGGGTAACGTCAGAAGTTCTTCCGTCAATCAGAAAGACGGGAAACTACAACATGAACATGACGGATGAGGAAAAAATTCGGCTTATTGCAAAAGGCAATGTGAAGCTGAATGAAAGAATCGACAAGGTTGAAGATAAAATATCTTCCCTTGAAAATGATATGCCGCTGTACGGCTGTGAAATAGACGAAGTGCAGAAGCATATCAAAAGGAAAGTAGTTGATGTACTGGGCGGCAAGAACACCAGCGCATACAAAGACAGTAGCGTGAGGAGTTCGGTATTTGCGGACATATACCGGCAGTTGAAGCGCGAATACGGGTGTGTTTCAACATACAAGAGTATAAAACGCAAATACATTGCAGATGTGCATGATTTTATTGATTGCTATTTGCCGCCGACCGTGCTTTCAGAACAGATTGAAAATTCCAATGCACAGATGTGCATGAGTTTTTAGAAAGGGGTATGAAATGTATATTAATCCATTTGCGGCAGGAGTAATTTTCACAATCCTCGTTGAAATTGGGCTTGCGTTGGTTTACTCATGGAGTAACGGAAAGGATAAAAAATGAAACAGCCAAAGAAGCTTACAAGGCAACAGAAAGAAGCGTGTTCGGCGCACCACTTAAATGCCGAACATTGGCTTTTGGTTGAAGAAACAGAGTTTTATTTAAAACTTATTAATAAGGAAACCGGAAGCCGGAAAACGATTGACAAATTTGCAAAGATTAAAAGGGAGAAAAAGAAATGAACAAAGAAAAGGTAACAGTACAGGATTGCGTAGAAATGCAGGAAATGAAAAATCAGTCAGTCATTTTGAATGACGGCAAGGTTGTAAGATTTGAAGAAAATCCGAAGCCTAAAAAGGTCCTGTGGTTTTCTCGACACAAAATGACAGAGCCGCAGTTAGCCGCACTGGGGAACGTTGAAATTGTGCAGATTGACCGGTCGATTGAATCGGCAAGCGAGTTGCAGGAAGAAATAAACGACTGCGACATTATCGCCATTGTCGCGCCTATCGGATTACAGGCACAATTTTTAAGAGTTGCGGGCGACAAGCCGGTAATTGTAGCACTTAATAACAGAGTGCTTGTACCACAGGAAGACGGCACAGAAGCCAAAGCAGTATTTAATTTTGTCAAGTGGGAAAGACTTGTCAAAATTGATGTCGTAAAAGAAGACTTTAATAATTAAAAGAAAAGAGGACAAAAAAATGAACAAAATTGAAATAAGTGGGAGAGCCACAAAAGAACCGGTTTTTTCTCACGAAAGCCATGGTGAAAAATTCTACTCAACACAGATTACAAGTGTGAGGACAAGTGGTGTCCCGGACACACTCAACGTTACATTTTCAGAAATTTTCCTTAAAAATATTAAGGAAGATGAACAAGTTAAAATTTTCGGAGAAATCCGAACAATGAACTATGACGGTCACTGCCACATCTTTGTTTTTGCAAAAGACGTTACAGAGTATCCGGGAAAAGACGGAAATTTTGCGGAACTGGACGGATATATCTGTCGTGAACCAATTTTCCGTGAAACGCCGCTGAACAGAAAAATTACTGACTTACTGGTAGCAAGTAACCGGAAGTACGGCAAATCAGATTATATCCCGTGCGTTGCATGGGGAAGAAAAGCTGTTAAGGCAGGGCTCATGAATGTGGGCGAAAAAATCTCTTGTACTGGCAGACTGCAAAGCCGTGAATATCTGAAAAGGTATGAAGACGGCACAGAAGAAATTAAGACAGCCTACGAATTGTCAATCAATAATTTACGAGAGGGGGATTCCGAAAATGGCGAAGATTAAGATTTCGAAGAAACGGTATGAAGCACTTTTGGACACAGAAACAAGAGTTCAAGTGCTTTTGAGCAAAACAAAAGCGGATAAGTACATATCACTGGTGGACATGTACAGAATTTTGGGAAATGAGTTTGAAGCCCAAAAAATTGAAAAAGAAAGGGACAAGGTGGAATGGGATGAAGATTAAGCTGTTAAAAATTATATTAGAAAATTTCATGTGTTATGCGCATGAAGAATTTAACTTCTTTGATTTAACAAAAATTTTAGCAATGAACGGCAAAGGAAAATCCAGTATTGCTACGGCATACAACTGGTGCCTGTTTAACTGTGATTATGAATTAAAAGATAATCCGGTTGTGCGCCGGGAAGTAGGCGGAAAGTCCGTTGATGATATGGACACCAGTGTTGAAATTGTGCTTGATGTTGACGGAAAAGAAGTAACTATGAAGAAAGTGCAGAAGCGTACCTACAGTAAGGATGGTAGCAGTTATAAAGACGATAACAAGTATTTCATCAATGATGTGCCTAAGACATTAAAGGATTTCAACGCATATCTAGGTGTTGATATGGACGTGTTTAAGATGTGCAGTAACATCAACGGCTTTCTTAATCAGAAACCGGCAGACATGAGAGGATATTTATTCAATTTAGTAGAGGACGTTTCTGATATTGATGTAGCACGCCAGCAGACCGAATTAGCCGAGTTAGTTCCATTGTTAGGCAAATATGCGGCAGAGGAATTATTGGCTATGAATAAGGCTACTAAGACCAAGATTACAAAGGATTTGCCTATTCTTGATGGGCAGATTAAGGAAAAAGAGCGTGATATTCAGATTAAGCAGGACACAGATGTATCTGACTTTGAATTACAGAAGAACAGCCTTAAAGAACAGATTGCTGATTGTGTGGCAAAGCAGAACGACAATGACAAACTGATGTCTGAATATGACAAGGCTAGTTCTGATATTCTTAACTTAAAGTTTGAACTTAGTGATATGAGCCGTAAAGCTAATGAAGAAAATGTTAAGGCTAGAAGAGATATTGAGAACAGGATTTCTGATAAGCAGTTTCTTATTAGGCAGACAGAAAAGACTATCAGTGAGACAGAACACTGTATTGAATTGTCAAAGCAGACTATTGAGAGCATAACCGGATATCTCAATGCGGAACGTAAGAAGTGGACGGAGGAGAACAACCGCCAGTTTGATGAGAACAGCCTTATCTGCCCTTATTGTGGTAATGAATACAGCGAGGATAAAAAAGAACAGTTAAGAGCCGACTTCAAGAAGCACAAGGCTGACACGCTAAAGGCTATCACCGATAACGGAAACCTTTACGCGGGCAGATTGAGCAAGGAGAAGAAAACACTTGCAGACTTCGAAGTAGAGTTGCCAGAGCACAAGGAAAGCCTTGAAATGCTGAATATAGCTATTACAGGCCTTGAAAAGCAGTTATCGGAACTGCCACAGGAAATTGATATTACAGGTTCAGAGGAATACAAGGCACTTGAAAAGCAGATTGCTGAAAAAGAACAGGCTATGCACAAGGCTAATGACATTTCAGCAATCAAGGCAGAATTAAAGGCACAGGAAACAGCTTTAAGGCAGCAGTTAGCAGAATGTGAAAGTCGGATTGCAAAGTCTGATACGGCAGCAGATGAACAGCGACTTGAGGAATTAAAGCAGACAAGGATTGATTCTGAACAGAATAAGGCTAATGCAGAAAAGATACTTGCCTTGCTTGAAGAATTGGACAAAGCAAAGAATGAAACGCTGTCAGAAGCTATTAACAGCCATTTTGAATTAGTTGAATGGCAGTTGTTTGAACTGGCTAAGAATGGAAATTACAAATCAGTTTGCATTCCGAAAATTGACGGCAAGTCGATTCTTACGACCGTGTCAAACAAGGGCAACCGAATTTTGGGTAGAGTTGATATTTGCAAGTCAATTCAGAAAATTAGCAGTATTAGCTGTCCGATTTTCCTAGACGACAGTGAAAGCCTATCAACCGACAATCAGAAACGGGTAGCAGGCATGGTTGACAGCCAGTTGATTATGCTGATTGTGAATGACAGCGATAGATTGGAAATTGTGGAGGTATAACATGAATTTATATGTTTACACATTAAATACTTTTTTTAGCAATAGACCAAAAGGAATACATATAGAAAAGGTTGAAGCACGAGAAACTCCAAAAACATATATGTGTGATTCATATGGTACAGGGTATACCAGCCGTATAAGAAAGCAGGATATAGGGCTGATTATTAACGGCAGAATAATCTTGACAGAACCTAACTTTGAATATGCAAAAAATAAATTCAAGGAAATGGGCGAAGCAACGATTAGACTGCAAAAAGAAAGATTAGAAAACGCCGAAAATGTATTGAGAATTATCAATGAAAGTGAGGAAAATTAAATGAGTAGAGAATTGGAACTTGCTAGAGAACTTGTAAGAAAGTTAGAAGAAGCAGAAAAGGATAATAAGGTGCAGTTATCAGAATTACAGCCAGGAGAAACGTTTAAAATCGGAGAACATGATTTTATTGTTCTTGAGCAGAACGTTTGCAATGGCACAACAAATGTAATATCTAAAAGCTTTATGGCAAAGGGTATTGTTTTTGACAGCAATACAAGAGATTACAACAAATCTAATCTTAAAAGAGTTATTGAAGAAAACATCCAACCGGTCATTGAATCAGAGATTGGAGCAGGCAACATTATTAAACAGGCGGTTAGCTTAACATCTGTTGATATGCAAGATGAGTTTAAGCCTTGTTATTGCAAGGTAAGACCGATAACGTTTAACGAAGCAAGAAAGTATAACAATTTGCTTTTTAATAAAGAATTGGACGATTGGTGGTGGACGTGTACGCCTTGGAGTACGGCTGACAGGGGTTGGGAACGTACTGTAGCCGTTGTTTCGCCGTCCGGCAATTTCAACGACTACTACTGTATCGGCAGCAACGGTGTTCGCCCGTTCTGTATCTTAAAATCTAATATCTTTGTATCAAAAGGAGAATGATTATGACATTGACAATGAAAAGTTTGCAGGAGCAGATTAATGAATTAAGAAATGAAGTCGCTGTTTTAAAAGCAGTTGAAAAAACAAGAAAGATTCCAGCCGGATTAAGCGCAGGAGATACATTTAAACTTGCTGGGCTTACATGGACAATCCTTGATATTACAGATAAAGGATATATGTGCCTTGCTGACAGATTAGAGGATTCAATGAAATTTGATAGTGAATCAAATAATTGGGTTGGAAGTCAGTTGAGAGAATATCTCAACACAAAATTTATCGAAAAGATTACTAATGAAATAGGAGAAGAAAATATTATTGCATTTAACCGCAATCTTCTTTCGCTTGACGGTCAAGATGAATACGGAAACCGCAAAGACACGGTATCTTTATTGACCGTAGATGACTACCGCAAGTACAGAAGATTTATCCCGAATACTGACGATTGGTGGTGGCTTGCAACACCATGGAGCACAGAGCGTAATGACTGTGAATATTCCGTTGCCGTCGTTTCGCCGTCCGGCTGTATCTGCAGCAGCATCTGTTACTGCTACTACGGTGTTCGCCCGTTTTGTATCTTTTCATCTGAACTCTTTGAATCAGAGGATTAGTAAATGGCAGAAACAGATTTATATGTAAAAGAATTATTAGAAAGAGAGGAATAATTATGGCAGAGAATACGCAGTTAGTTGAATATGAATCAAATGGAGAAATGGTAAAAATTTCTCCAACAATGATAAGGAGATACCTTGTAAGCGGTGGTGGTAATGTATCTGACGGAGAAGTAATGATGTTTATGTCATTATGCAGATACCAGCACTTAAATCCGTTTTTGAGAGAAGCATACCTTATTAAGTATGGAAGCAACGAGCCAGCCACAATAGTTACTGGAAAAGATGTTTTTACAAAGAGAGCCAATGCAGACCCACGATATAAAGGAAAGAAAGCAGGAATTATTGTAATTAAAAAGGACGGAGCTGTTGAAGAGCGAGAGGGAACAATGGTTTTACCTAACGAAACCATCGTAGGTGGCTGGGCGAAAATCTTTATTGACGGAAAAGAGGACGAATACCAGTCAGTAGGTTTTGACGAATATGCTGGAAGAAAAAAGGACGGCTCACTCAATAGCCAGTGGGCAAAAAAACCAGCTACAATGATTAGAAAGGTTGCTGTCGTACAGGCTTTAAGGGAAGCATTTCCAGATAGATTCCAAGGCTTGTATGCACAGGAAGAATTTCAGAATATATCAGATGTAAAACTTGATACAGAAAAGGTTGTTGCTGATGAGGTTAAAGAGAACGCAAACACAGTAGATTTTGAGGAAAGCGACATTATCGACACCACAGCCACAGAAGTAACCGAAGAACAGGCAGAAGACAGTACGCTTCCACCGTTTATGCAGGAATAGGAGTGTAATTATGGAAGATAGACATTTATTTAAAGCAAAAGATAATAAAGAGTGGGTCCGCGGAAGCTTGGTTTATACTTTTACTGGCACGCCTTATATCGTTACAGAATACGACCACATAATGAACCTTATCGGTATGCACAAGGTAGACCCATCCACAATCTGCCAATGTACAGGCTTGAAGGATAAGAACGGCAAGCTGATTTGGGAGAATGATATTGTTGTTTATCGTGATGTCACAGAAGAAAAATATGTGATTGCGTGGGAACAGAATGAAGCTTGTTTTGAATATCAGCAATATGGTCGCTCAATAATGAATTTTGACCAATTAAGTGGTTGTGAAGTAGAAGTTATTGGCAACAAATTCGGCAATAAAGATTTATTAGAAAAGGAGTTTTACGGATGAGAGTAATTTCATAAGACGGAACAATAGATGTTCCTTATGAAATGGTAGTTATTCAGAGATTTAGAAATGCTATTTATTTCTTGAACCGTAATTTAACAGGAGTAGAAGGCTTGATTAATGACATTGCGTTGGCTGAATATTCCACTAAAGAAAAGGCAATTAAGGCTATGGAAATGCTTAAGGAGCATTATGGCCTGCTTTCGTTTATGAAGCTTATAGCAGGTACGACAAAATATGAAAGCTTTATTAAAAGGTTTACCGAAGATGATTTTATCAAAGCCACAACAGAATACTTTCAGTTCCCACAGGATGATGAAATCGAGGTGTGAGTATGAGATTAAAATGCTTAGGCTCATCGTCAGCCGGAAATTGCTATCTGCTAACTTCCGACAGTGGAGAAACACTTATTCTTGATTGTGGAATGCCGATTAAGGAAATCAAGAAAGGCTTGAATTGGAACATAAGAAATGTGGTTGGCTGCATAGTCAGCCACGTTCATTCAGACCACAGCAAGTCAGTAAAGGATTTTAAAGCTATGGGAATACCAGTATTTGCCCCATACATAAGCGAAAAACCTATGAAAATTGGTAATGGAGATTTTAGAGTACAGGCATTTGACCTAACAACAATAGACGGAAGCTGGACACATACCAATGCAGACGGAACGCCTTGCCCGATATTCGGCTTTCTGATAACTCACAAGGAAATAGGGAGAATGCTTTACATAACTGATTGTGAATTAATCAAGTGGAAGTTTAAAGATATAAACCACATTCTCTTAGGTGTGAATTATGACAAGGATTTAATCGACAGGGATAACACAGGCAAAGCTAATCATGTATTCAGAGGTCACTTATCCATTGATACGGCTTGCGATTTTGTTAAAGCAAATCATTCAGACAGCTTGCAGAACGTCATAATGTGCCATCTATCAGATGAAAATTCTGATAGAGATAGTTTTATCGAGAAGATGAAAAAAGTTGCTTATGGGGCGAATGTAGATGTTGCAGAGCGTAACAAGGAATGGGTTTTAAGGAAAGGAGATGAATGTCCGTTTTGATGAGGGAGATTTGTGGAGAATGTAAGTATAACAAGTATTCTACAACAGAAAAGGAATTTTATTGTAGTAACACTGATAGTGATAATTACGGAATAGCAACTATGTATAATGATACTTGTGATGATTTTGAGGAAAAAGATGACTGATAACGGAAAGGAGTAGGAATGGAAAGATTAACAAGTAATAAACCAGTAGCTGATATGATGCCAATGATTGAACTGGCACATAACAGTTGTTACATAGATGAAAAACACAATGCAAGATATAGGGATTATGAGCAGGATATTGACAGTAGACAACTTGTTAGAAAACTTGTCAAAGATATGTGTGATGAAGATTTATTTTATATGTCAGATGAGAGATTTGACCAGTATATGACTGAAATGCTGACAGTTGGAGTGAGTGACACAATAGGGCTTTTGGCGGTATTTTATCGTAACTTATGGGCTACGGCTGAGTTAAGAGAGAAGTTAAAAGAATATGAGGACTTAGAGGAGCAGAGTATGATTATTAAGCTGCCTTGTAAGGTAGGAGATACCGTATGGAATTATAGTTATTTTGGTTTGAAAAAGTATAAAGTAAAATATATAGGATTTGACAAAAATGGACTTTTATATTTTGATTGCGACAATGGGATTACATATGGTTTTAGATGTTATTTACAGGATTTTAAGGATAAAGTATTTGCAACAAAATCCAAAGCAGAAGCAAAACTGAAAGAATTGAAAGGTGATATAAATGGAAAGTGAAAACTTCTTTGAAAAATGCAGAACTTGTCAATACTGTTTTACGAAAAATGATGATGATTATGTTTATTGTAGAAAAAGAAATGGAAAGTGCGAATATAAACCATATAAATCAAGAAAAAAATTGAGAGGTAGAGAAAATGAAAGTAGTAATTGACGTCCCTAAAGATTTCACAGGAGATTATATTGTTGACAAATTCAAAGATTTCTTTTCAAGGGTTATTGCAGATATTGATTGCAAAGGTATGTGTGGTAGATACGAGAAAGAAATTGCTGAAATGTTTTTAAAAGCATTTGATGATAGCGAAGAAAAGATTTCTTGCAACTGCCAGCACAACAGCAATTCGAGAGATAATGAGTCTTGTTGCAAATGTGGTAGAAAAAAGACCAATGCCGACAGAATAAGGAATATGTCGGGTGAAGAATTGGCAAAATACATTTACGATGTGTCTGAACATTGCGCAGACTGTGTTGTGTGCGGCGATGACTGTGACAGTTGTAAAAGCACAGAAGATATTTGCGTGCCGAAGATTATTGAATGGTTAAAATCAGAAAGCGAGGATTAGAAAATATGATTAAAAGTGAACACGGAGTATTAACCGCAAAAGGTAGCATTGTTGAACTCTTGGCAGATTTAAGTGTCATTATTTACGGTTTGAATAAGGATATAACTGCAAAGACAGATGAAAAATACGCTAAAATGCTGCTTGACAATGTTTATAAAAAAGCATTTGTAGAACCGCAAACGCAGAAAGAAGCTGAAACTAAAGCGGTTCAAGACTTATTAAAGCAACTTGCTAAAATTTTGTCGGAATAGAGAGGACGTGGATTATGAATAAAGTAATTTTAATTGGACGGTTAGTACGTGACCCTGATGTGAGGTATTCACAAGCTGGCAATGGTAATATGGCAGTAGCAAGATACACATTAGCTGTTGACAGAACTTTTAAGAAAGAGGGCGAACAATCAGCAGACTTTATTAGCTGTATTGCATTTGGTAAGAACGGAGAGTTTGCAGAGAAATATCTTCATCAAGGCACTAAGATTATTGTTGATGGCAGATGGCAGACAGGCAACTATACTAACAAAGACGGACAGAAAGTCTACACCAATGATTGTGTTGTTGAAAGACACGAATTTTGTGAAAGTCGTGCTAATCAACAGAACAACAGTAATAACGGAATTATGGGCGGTAATGCTAGTTCAGACAGCTTTATGTCAATTCCAGATGGCGTAGCTGACGAGGGATTACCATTTAATTAAAGAGGTGTGAGTATGACAGAGAGTGAAGCAAACACAATCTTGAAAGCAGAGATAGTACATCATCCAGAGTGTTCAATTTTTGCAGAAGCGCTTGGTCTTGCAATACAGGCACTTGAAAAAGTACAACAGTACCGGGAAATTGGCACACCGGAAGAATTACAGGATATGAAAAGCAATTATTTTGAAGCATTAAGCGATTGGCGTCAATATCGCAAGATTGGGACTTTGGAAGAGTGCCGGACAGCGAGAGAAAAGCAGATACCGAAGAAACCTAAAACAAATAGAGTTGATTCAGAAACAATATATTGCAAGTGTCCGTCTTGCAATATAACAACAGTATTATACAGAAATTGTATAATGAACTACTGTAAAGAATGCGGTCAAAAATTAGATTGGTCAGAAGAAAGTGAGGAATAATATGGAAGAGAGTGAAGCAATTAGGGAATTGCATAAAATAAGACCTAGAGGCGGTATTATTCCGCAAAAAAGAGCCGAGGCTTTAGATGTGGCAATACAGGCACTTGAAAAGCAGATACCAAAGAAGCCTATTAAGAGTGAAAAACAAGTGGTTAGGTATGTTAATACATATTATTGCCCGACTTGTGAATTGGGAATTACCGGAACAAATATTGCAAAGTGGTGTTATCATTGCGGTCAGAAATTAGATTGGAGTGATGAAGAATGAGACTGATTGATGCAGATGAGCTACTATTAAAACTTAACGAAATTTATGATGAGGCAGACGCAAAGTATCACGAAACAGATTTTGATAGTTTTTATGGTGGCAGTTGTTCAATGATACAGGAAGTTATAAAAGAAATCACAGAACAGCCAACCTACGATGTGGATAAGGTTGTAGAGCAGTTAAAAATGGACTCTTCTGTAAAACTGTATGGAAGTGGCAACAGCAATAATTATCTTATTTCTCTTGAAAAGGTAATCGAGATAGTAAAGGCAGGTGGAAACATTGAATTATCAGAACATAGCGAGAGCCAAGGCAATTGAACAGGAAAACAAAAAGCGACTGTTGAAGCTGAACCCAAATCTGAATGACAAAAGCGGAATATATTTTCTACTCCGAGAAGATGAAAACGGCTTTAAGTTTGCTTATGTCGGACAGGCTAAGTCGGTATTACAGAGATTGGCAAGCCACCTTGTAGGCTATGAACAGCACATAGATTTGAGCCTACGCAAACATAAGCTATATTCAGAGGATAATCCGTATGGTTGGCGAGTTGAATTTCTGAATTTTCCCGAAAGCCAGCTTGACGAGAAAGAGAAGTATTATATCAAGCTGTATGCTGATAATGGTTATCAGCTTAGGAATGTTAGTATTGGCGGACAGGGTGAAAATCGTGATAGTGGGTCAATAGGCGAGAGAAAAGCACCTAAAGGCTATTTACAGGGCATACAGCAGGGCAGAAAGAATCTTGCAAAGGAACTGTCACACATTGCAGAAAAACACCTCAAAATCGAAATCAGAGAAGACAAGAGGTGTAACAAGGTGTCGCAGAAGCAGTATGAGAAATTTATGGATTTATTGAAAGTAGGTGATTCAGTTGAAAGATAACCAGTGCAGAGCTTACAAACACACATACAAATGCCCGAAAGACAAGTGTGACGGCTGTCATCGGCGCATGAGCAGATTCTATTTGATACAGGAAATCGTAGAAATTTTGATGAAATCAGACACACCAGTAGGAGCTAAAACATGGACAGACAAATGACTTTATTTGACTTTATGAGAGAGCCAGTTTCCATAACGAAGCCTATTCGATTAATAGAGCTTTTTGCTGGTTATGGAAGTCAAGCTATGGCGCTAAAGAGAATAGGTGATAAATTTGAGCATTACAGAGTTGTGGAGTTTAATAAGTATGCTATAGCAAGCTATAATGCAGTGCATGGCACAGATTTTCCTACAATGGATATAACTAAGGTTCATGCAGAAGATTTGAATATCTGCGACACAAATGCATTCACTTACTTACTTACTTACTCATTTCCTTGTACGGATTTATCAGTTGCTGGGAAACAAGCCGGAATGTCTAAGGGCAGCGGCACAAGAAGCGGTCTGCTGTGGGAAGTTGAAAGAATTTTAACTGAAATCAGAGATAGCAACGGAGAATTACCACAGATTTTATTTATGGAGAACGTGCCACAGGTCCACGGCAAAAAGAATATTGAAGATTTTAAGAAATGGATAGATTTTCTTGAAGGCCTTGGCTACACGAATTATTGGCAGGATTTGAATGCCAAGAATTACGGAGTTGCACAGAATAGGAACCGTTGCTTTATGTTTTCGTTTCTCGGAAATTACACCTACAAATTTCCGCAGCCTATACCACTTCAAAAGAAGTTGAAAGATTACTTAGAGGAAGATGTAGACGAGAAATACTACATTAACAACGAAAAGGCACAGAAACTAATTCAGACACTTGTTGACAACGGGACATTGCCAGATACAATCCCTAAGAGCAGAGCAGAGCAGAGCAGAGCAGAGCAGAGCAGAGCAGACTTGCGTTGACGGAACAATTTGTGAACCAGGAAGAAGAGAGGTTGCAAACTGCATCAAGGCAAGATATGACGCAGGAATCAGCAACTTGCGGTCAGATGGAAACTGTGTTGTTGAAAGCAGTTGATTTATCAATTAACAATCCAAAAGAAAAAATTATTTCTAATTGCATTTTGTCTCATATTTCAAAAGATGGAAATGCAATAGGAAAATATGCATCATTAAATACAGGAGTGGTTGAATGGAAGTTAAAGTAATAGTTTCACTTGAAAGCAAATTTGAAAGCACGAACCGAATTTATGATGTGTGGGGGGGGGTGCAGTCCAACATTGAGTACAATGCAAGGTGGAAATCAAGAACCGAAAATATTGGTAAAGGAATTGGGGTTTATGGATAACGGTACAGGAAAACATCAATCTAATACAGTTTATAGCGAAAACGGGCTATCTCCGAATATCACAACAGTTGAGGGTGGCGGCACGCAACAGATTAAAGTGTGTGAAAGTCAGATAGTTGCTATGCGTGGCAGAAATCCCGATAATCCGTCAGATAGAACTGTGGGAAGTCCAACAGAGCAGAGATTAGAAGCAAATATGCAAGGCACAAGTAATTGCTTAACGAGTGTGCAGAAAGATAATTTATTGCTTGAAAAACCCCAATATCGTATCAGAAAGCTAACACCTAGAGAGTGCGGACGGCTTATGGGTGTATCTGATGAAGATATTGACAAAATGGCAGCAGTCAATAGTAATACACAGTTGTATAAGCAGTTTGGCAACAGCATTGTTGTTGATATCATGTGTGCTATGTTTGAAAATTTGAATATCAATCAAGGTTGTACAGTATGAAAGACGAAGCAAAACACGAAATACAAATCTTACTTGACCTGTTAAAATCCAGCCTTACACGGAACGGCGTAAGCATGGCAACTGACAGAGAGGGAAATTTGATGTTTTTTGATACCGCAGAATATAACCGAAGCGGTGGCAAGTCATTTGACGGATTTAGAATCAATATTAATGATTTAGTAAAGTAACGAAGCAACGGAACTTGAATAACAGATAAGGGGCGATAATATGGCAATATATCGAAATGTCCAATTGGCATTTTGGACGGATAGCAAAGTTGAAGACGATTTTACACCGGAAGACAAGTATTTTTACATGTACATTTTAACTAATCCACAGACGAATATCTGCGGGTGCTACGAAGTGAATTTTTCGCAAATGGCAAGGCATACAGGCTATAGCAAAGACACTATCGTAAGGCTTCTTGAGCGGTTCGACAAAGTACACAATGTTATAAAATACGATTCAAATACGAAAGAGATACTGATATTGCGGTGGTACAAATACAATTGGAATAAATCGGAAAAAGTTCTTGCAGGAGTATTGAGTGCGGCAAAACGGATTAAATCTGAAAAATTCAGAAAATACGTTAATGATATTGTTGATTCAATCAGAAATGACACACCATTATTAGACCACAGCATTGAAGAAACATCTGATACCAATTTGCCCGACAATGCAAATGAAAAGGAAAACAATGTGGTGTATATGAATGTTATCGACTACTTGAATAAAAGATGTAATACTAAATACAGGTACAATACGCAGTCAACGAAACGGCATATACACGCAAGGATAGAAGACGGGTATAAAGAATCTGATTTTTACGAGGTAATAGACAAAAAAGCGGGTGAATGGTTGGGTACAGATATGGAAAAATATTTGCGTCCGGAAACCTTGTTCGGAACAAAATTTGAAAATTATTTGAACCAAAATATAGTATCTAATAAAAATTTCAGTAAGGGTACTATTGATTGGGACAATGTGTAAAGGCAGGTGGCAATGATTGACAAGAGAAGAAACAGTCAAAATCATTCGGATTATGTGCGACAGCTATCCGAATTATAAGCCGAACAATATTTCGGAAACGGTTGACGTGTGGTGCATGATGTTAGAGGATTACAACTACAATCAAATTTCGGTTGCGTTAAAAGCTTACGTAACATCGGATACAAGCGGATTTGCACCGAGTATAGGAGAACTGATAGCAAAAATACAAATGATTTCACAGCCGCAGGAATTGAATGAAATGGAAGCATGGAGTTTAGTGAGTAAAGCATTGCGGAATGGTACATATGGTGCAGTTGAGGAGTTTTCAAGGCTTCCGCCGACCGTTCAAGAAGCTGTTGGGAATCCCGATAATCTAAGAAATTGGGCAACGTCCGATTACAAAGCGATTGAAACCGTAATACAGTCCAATTTTATCAAAACTTACAGAAGCGTTACAAGCCGGGCGGAAGAAATTAAAAGAGTGCCGGCAGAAATTCAGAAACTTATCGAAAAAGTAAATCAAAATTCACTAAAGGCTCAAATCGAGCAAAAATACCAAAACAATACAAATCTTCTTTCGGACAAGAATAAGCCGTCTATGAGCGATACAGAAGACGTAGAAGCATATTCAGAACCGCCGAAAGAATTTGAAGCTTTAAAGGATAGTTTGAGGAAATAAAATGGCATTAACGCAAAAGGAAATTAGTCACAATTGTTACATAAGACGCAAAGAAAATGGATTATGTCCACGTTGTGGAAAACCGCTTGACAGAACTGGTTACTACTGTTCGGATTGTTTAAAGAAAAATAACGAACGTGAAAAAGAATTTCGCGAGTGGTGCAAAGAATACAAAATTTGTCCGCAATGCAAAAAAAACAAACTTTTTGGCGATGAACATATTTGCCCGGAATGTTTAGCAAGAAAAGCTATATACCGTGCAAACAATCCCATATCCGATGAAAAACAAAAACAATACAATGAGAGATTCAAAAAACAGCAGAGGGCGCTGTACCAACAGCGAAAAGAACAAGGTATTTGCACTCGGTGTGGTAAACGCCCGGCGGTGAAACCTAAAGCAAAATGCGCAGTATGCTTAAAAAGGGACGCTCAAGTACATAGAAAGCAATATTACGACAAAATAGATATAAAAGAGTATCGCAAAGCTAATAATCTATGCTACCACTGCGGCAATCCTATAGACCGTGAAATGGGGCAGTTGTGCCAATCGTGTTGGGATAAATGCCGTGAAAATGGATTAAAAAGCCCGCATGATAATACATACTGGCGGCAGGACAATAACATAGTTTTTAAATGGAATCGAGGTGCTAAAAATGAACATAAATAGTGCAACTGACAAAGGCTGTGATAAATGCAAGCATAAGTTTTATTTAGGCACAAATAAGCAAGGTGCGGCAATTTACGGTTGTAAGAACCGTACTGGTAAATGCCCGGAGCGCAAAAACAAATAATTGAAAGGAAACGGCTTATGAATTTTTCGGAATTAACTAAGCCGGAACTTGAAAAAATTATCGAAAATGCCAACTTTACAGAAGAGGAAATGCAAATATTTAAAATGTTAGCTTGCGGCAAGAGCTTGGAACAGATAAGTCAAAAAATATTATTATCAAAAGCCACAGTTTCTCGCCGCATAGTTGACATAAAAAACAAAATAGAAAGGACTGATAACATGAATAAAACAATCCCAATTTGGGAGAAAGCATTGTTGACGGTTGAAGAAACAGCAGAATATAGCAACATTGGGCTTAATAAAATTAGAGAATTACTGAATCAACCCGGCTGTACGTTTGCCTTTTTTGTAGGCAAAGGGAAATGCCTTGTTAAACGTAGGGAATTTGAAAAATTTATTGATAAAACAAGAGAAATATAATCATACGTTGAAATATGAGCCGTGATGTAGTAATATGTGATTGTTATGTCACGGCTTCTTTTTTGAAAGGAGCTATATACATGGGAAAAGATTTAAAAGGCAAAGAATTGGGAGCAGGAATTACTCAGCGTAAAAATGGAGCATATCAAGGTCGGTACAAAGATAGATTCGGAAATGTAAAGACGATTTACAATCGCAAGTTATCTGATTTACGCAAAGAACTTGCTATTGCAATTGCTGACAACGAAAATCTATTCAGTATCCGTAATGAAATTACTCTTGATGAGTGGTTTAAAAAATGGGTAGAATTATATAAAAAGAAAAGTGTACGCCCCAACACGCTTAGGGAATACACTCACATTTACAATAAAAATATATCACCTTTTTTGGGAAATGGCAAGATAAATTCGTTTGTCAAGTCGGATATACAGCAACTTATTGATACTGCCAGTGACAACGGATATAAATATGAACGTCAAAACAAAATCAAAGTCATTTTGTCTGATATGTTTGGCAGGGCAATGGAAGATGAGTTGATGATAAGGAATCCAGCAAAGGGCGTTAAGTTAAGAGCAAATAAAGAGATTAATGCAAAAGCATTAACACTTCAACAGCAAGATATGTTTTTTGAAGTTTGTGCCGGCACTTTTTATGACAATTTATACAACGTTGCCGTCAATACCGGATTGCGACCGGGAGAGTTATTCGCACTCACAAAGGAAGATATTGATTTTGAAAATGGGTACATAAATGTTAATAAAACATTGGTGTATCAAAAATATCTTGATGATGAGTGCAAAACATTTCATATCGAACCGCCAAAAACGAAACAGAGTTATAGAAAAGTTCCTATAAATCGCAAATGCCGCAAATATCTTGAAAAGCAATTTGCATTAAAAGATGTTGTCAGTAAGAAACGGCCTAAACAGCAGAATGATTTTTTATTTGTTACTAAATTTAATACACCGATAAATTCTCAAATTTATTCTGCTTCAATTAAAAGAATTGTTGAGCAGATTAATCTTACAAGAGAATTTGCAGATGAATTTCCGGTTTTTAGTGGGCATACATTTCGACATACATTTGCCACACGATGTTTTGAAGTTGGAATACAGCCGAAAGTTGTTCAATCATATTTAGGTCATGCAACACTTAAAATGACAATGGATTTATATACGCACGTAACAGAAGAAAAATCTGCAAATGACATTGAACGTATCGTTGAAAATGATAGGAATAATGTAATAGATTTTGGATTGAAAGTATGTTAGTGTGTAAATAGTGTGTAACTTACACACCAATTCCAAAAAGAAATCCAGTAAATAAGCGGCTTCGTGGGTAATTTTATGTTGAAACTGGTAGAACTATTACGTATACCAAAGCACACCGTATGAGTGGCACTAATTATAAGGGGAGGACATTCTATGACAGAAAACGAAATGTTACAGGCGATATATTCTGATATGCAGAATATGAAAAACGATATGCAGGAAATGAAGACTGACATGCAGAATATGAAGGCAGATATGCAGAACATGAAGTCGGATATGAAAGAAATGAAGACTGATATGCAGGGTATGAAGACTGATATGCAAGGTATGAAGACTGATATGCAGGGTATGAAGACTGATATGCAAGGTACGAAGACTGATATGCGGGGAATGAAGACTGATATGCAAGGCATGAAAACGGACATACGGGATTTAAAAGGCCGTGTATCCGGTATTGAAATGACCCTTGAGAATGAAACAAACCGCAATATCAGAATTATTGCAGAGGGACATGCCGATTTGTGCAGAAAACTGGATGAAGCATTGAAGGTAGAAAACGAAAAGGAACTCCTTCTTGTCCGGACGAATATAATGGAAAATGATATCCGGAAGATTAAAGATAAATTAGAAATTGCTTAATCAGACTTTGGAGGTGCGTGCATTGAGCAGTCATAAACAGACTTGGATAAAACATCTGCTGTCAGAAAAACAGATGTCTGAAGCATTTGTAAACAGTGTATTTCTGGCATTGTCCGGAGGCTTTCAGGATGCGTATACATACAATACAAGAGATGAGGTTTTTTCAAATGCCCAGACGGGAAATGTTGTCCTGATGAGCCAGCATTTTATGAACCGGGAATGGCAGATTGGGCTGCGGTATTTGTTCCCTTTACTGGCATTTGTGTTTGGGGTCTTTGTTGCAGAAAATGTACAGAACCGCTTCAAGTATGCTAAAAAAATGCACTGGCGGCAGGGAATTTTGTTGGCCGAAATAGGGATACTCGCGATTGTAGGATTTATTCCAAATGCTTATAATATGATAGCAACCGTAATGGTATCGTTTGCCTGTGCAATGCAGGTGCAGACATTCCGCAAAGTGGGTGGCTATTCTTATGCAAGCACAATGTGTATCGGAAATTTAAGAAGCGGAACAGCCGCATTGTCTTTGTATTTAAGAGATAAAAAAGCTGAACATCTGCGGCAGACTTTTTATTATTTTGGAATTATCTTTTTCTTTGCCATTGGTGCGGGCATTGGTGGTATTTTATCTGTCTGTTATGGGATTCATGTTATCTGGATATCCTGCATATTGCTGTTTATCAGTTTCCTGCTGATGTTTTTGGAAAAATTAAGATAGTGATAGTTAAAAGAAGTGGGTAAGCATAAAATGTTTACCCACTTCTTTTTATGCGTAGTAATCAATATTTAAATCAGATGAATCTGCCTGCACAAGACTTGAAAAAAGTTTTTCGGCATATCCTTTTATAATTGTTCCATAAGAAGATGAAGAACCAAACAGATTTTTTACATTTTCGATATTATCCGAAGAAACGGCTGTTTCGTCAAAAGAAAGTGTACCGTCATCGGTGACTGTAATGCCGACAGGCAGAAGCTGGTTCTTTACATTCTGTGTTGCATTTTTCATAGCATTCAGATAACCGTTTTCTGTTGAATTTAAATCAGCGGAAGTATGGTTTTGCAATGTATTGTTATACTGTTCTGTATAATTTTTTAAATAGGTAACTAAGGTTTGCGCCTGCACGGATGCATAGTCTGTTAAATACAGATTTTTTGTGGCAGCTGCTAAGAGCTGATCAGACTGAGCCAGGGCTGTATTACCGGCAGATACAGAAATAGTGGTTGTTCCAAGTACATTCTCTGGTGTATTTAAAGCCTGCTGCGCAGCAGAAGAAATAGCTTTGGCATATTTAATGCTGTCACTTACAAAATGCTCATCTTCACCAAAAACAGCATCCAGTTTTGTGCTTGTTACATCTGAAAAATTGGTAGTATCGAATTTTAATTTATTCGTTGAAGTACGTGTAATACCAAGACTTTTTAATGAATCTTCATATTCGGAAAACAGGCTGTCCATTTTATCCATGTACTTTGTGAGTTTCTTGGAACCGGTTATACCGGATGCGGAAGACATTAAATCATTATAGGTATTTACAAAACTTTTGATTTTATTCTGTGTACGTGCAGTTGGTCCGTCCGATGTATCAATATCTTTTAAAGAACGTAATTTATGCTTGAGTGAAGAAGCACTCTGACGGGTTTCATCTGCATCGCTGTTGTACTTTACAATTCTTTTTGTCGATGAAAAAGCATAAGAATTGTTTGCTGTCAAATTATTTAAAATTGCCGAAGCATTAATTGTAATAGACATCTATAAACACTCCATTCTGTCAGACTGACATTTATTTTAATCGTATTTTGTCTGGTGTATTTTTGTATAAGCATTGTACCATTATACTTTTATGTATATCGGCTGAATCTCCAAAAAATTAAGAGTTCTTTTTGTGACTGCGTTTTTCGCGGTTTAAGCCTCCGGACATATGGGTGCAGCCATTATCTAAAAAACGTGCCCGTTTAATACTGTCTTCACCATATTTATCCCGAATGGAATCAACCGCTTTATTCAACATCGCAAACCGTTCATTTTTATCTTCATCAAAAAGGTTCATTTGATGAAAAGCAGTGTCTGTCGCATGTGCCGTGGAAACACCGAGCAGACGGATTGGGACATGATTCCATGTCAGATCAAACAGCCGGCAGGCATTTTCATAGATGATTTCTGTTATATCTGTTGGTGTAGAAAGCGTACATTGACGGGATAGGTGGCGAAATTCATTATCAACAATTGTGACAGACACCACACCAATATAAGCGTGTTCTGCGCGGATTCGTGCACCGACTGTTTCGCTGAGGGAAAGAAGAATGGTCTTTGCATTTTCAGCATCTGTAACATCAAAATGCAGTGTAACAGAATTACCAAAGCTTTTATTGGCAGCTTTGTGGTTTACCGGCAGTTCAATATCAAATCCATTTGCATAATTCCAGATCAGTTCTCCGTGCTTTTTAAAATGGCTCACAAGCAGCTGCGGATTGCTGGCGGCAACATCACCAATCGTATGAATCCCCAGGGCTTCCAGCTTTTTGCACATTGAAGGTCCGACAAAAAACAGTTCTCCCACAGGGAGCGGCCACATTTTTTGGGGGATTTCTTCAGGAAAAAGTGTATGCACAAGATTTGGTTTCTTAAAATCAGATGCCATTTTAGCAAGCAGTTTATTTGTTGAAATACCGATATTAACTGTAAAGCCAAAGCGGTTTAAAATATCGTCTTTAAGCTGGTGTGCAAAAGCAACCGGATCGCCGTACAACAGACCGGTACCTGTCATATCACAAAATGCTTCATCAATGCTATATTGTTCAACAACAGGCGCAGTCTGTTTCAAAAAATTCATAAGCTGTTCGGACATGGATACATATGTTGCAAAATCAGGCGGAACAATTAAAATATCAGGACATTTTTTCCGGGTCTGTACAAGAGGCTCTCCTGTCTGGATGCCATAGGCTTTAGCGGGAACAGACTTTGCAAGAACAATACCATGCCGTTTCTTTTCATCTCCGCCGATAACAGCCGGAATCGTCCGGATATCTAACGCTTCCGGATTGTCACGAAGCCGCTTTACAGCAGTCCACGAAAGAAATGCGCTGTTTACATCAATATGATAAATAATGTGTGATGGAAAATCGCTCATGAAAAACCTCCTTATTTTTAACAGTATATCAAAACAAACGTTCTGTGTAAATCTTTAAACAGCATAAAATTATATAAAAAAACATATAAAATCATGTTATAATGTGCGTAAGCAATGAGCCATGCCGTCCGGAAGTCTAGAAAAGAACTGTGCTTGCACAAAGTTCTTTTCTGGACTTTCGGATGATAGGGCGAACGCCCTCATGAGCAGGAAAATTAGATTTTCCTGCTCATGCACGGATTAAGACAGGCAAAGCAGGGTAAAAGATATGAGAAAAAAATTCATGATAAAGATGGCTTCTATTGGGGCAGTGGTTCTGCTAGCCGCCGGAATGGCTGCGTGCGGAAAAAAGACGGAAGCAGTAATTACAACAGATGGTGAAGAATTTTCCGAACCGGAAAAGGAATATCCTACCGTGGCACAAAGCCGTGCCAAAAAGTTTTCATATAATGATTTAACAGTAGGAAAACTCGAGTATCTGATGACAGAAGATGAAGTGATAAAAATTTTAGGCGAGCCGGTCACATCGTATAATGCGAATGAAAAAAGCACGGCAGCCCAGACGGAGGTCGTCAAAGAAAAAATTTATTCGTATAACGAGCTGACACTTATTTTTTCGGAAATTAAGGGGAAATATGTTTTGACGGCGGCAGCTTCGGTCGGAGAAAACGATACTTTTTCAAGAGGTCTTAAAGTCGGAGATTCCGTAGATAAAATTTATGATGGATATTACAGGGATGCCGACTATATGAATCATACCTACTATTCTGACGATAAGACTGCGGTTATGGGCAAGATGCTTTATGGCAGCTTTACTATGGATGCATTGGAAAATGTCAAGACAAAAGACAAGGTAGAATATGGCGTGATTAATTATAATGGGGCTTCATCACTTGAAACAGCTGAAACGTATATTGTAGAGTTTACGTATTTTGAACCGCCGTATCAGAGCGGTATTGCAGCAGTGACGGATGATTTCGCCCAGATTGCATTTGATATTGATGATAAGGGTATCATTACGGCAATCCGGTGGTATTATTATCCGGAAGAAGAATCCGCGGAATAAAGCTTATTAAAGGGCAGAAAGCAGCGCTTTTAATAAATAAATGAACAAAATAATATACGATAAAGGAGTATGAACAAAATGAAATCAACAACATTAGTCATCATGGCAGCAGGAATGGGAAGCAGATTCGGGGGCGGAATCAAGCAGCTTGAAGCAATGGGTCCAAACGGCGAAATTATCATGGACTATTCCATTTATGATGCTATTGAAGCAGGATTTAATAAAGTAGTTTTTGTAACAAGAAAAGATTTACTTGCAACATTTAAGGAAGTTATCGGTGACAGAATTGCAAAGGTCATTCCTGTAGAATATGCATTTCAGGAACTCTCAGATGTACCGGAAGGATTTTCTGTACCGGAAGGCAGAACAAAGCCATGGGGAACAGGTCAGGCGGTTCTTGCATGTAAGGGTATTGTCAATGAGCCGTTCCTTGTAATTAATGCAGATGATTATTACGGAAAAGAAGCATTTAAGCTGATTCATGATTTCCTTGTATCAGAACATGCTGAAAAGGCAGAAAAACAGTATGACTTCTGTATGGCAGGATTTATCCTTGGCAATACATTAAGTGATAATGGTGCCGTTACAAGAGGAATCTGCGTTGTTGATGAAAATGAACATTTAATCGGTGTCAATGAAACAGGTGGCATTGTAAAGACTGCAACAGGTGCAGCATGCGATGACAAGGACGGCAACCAGACAGCATGTGATCCGGCAAGCCATGTATCCATGAATATGTGGGGCTTTACACCGGATTTCTTAGACGAACTTGAAAGCGGTTTCCGCACATTCTTATCAGAGCAAAAGGAAGGCGATATTAAGAGCGAATATCTGCTTCCTACGATTGTAGACCAATTAATTAAGTCCGGCAGAGCCAATGTATCTGTTCTTGAAACAACAGATAAGTGGTTTGGTGTTACATATAAGGAAGATAAGCCGGTTGTAGTAGAGTCTATTAAGAAACTGATTGCAGAAGGAAAGTATCCTGAAAAACTGTACAAATAATAAGGAGTAAGGGCAAATGAAAAAGTTTGCAAGATGTGTTCTCATATTAATATTTGTCATCATTGTCAGCGGTGCCTGCGGTTATTTTTACGAAGACAAGACATTGACAACGATGTATACCTCAACAACACAGCTTTATGTAGTACCGGGAGAGGAAAATGAAGCAACTGTCAGAGCAGTAAATGGCGGACTCAAAGATGATTTTATCATTGTTTTTAAGAGCAATGTTGTTATTCAGGAAGCGCAAAGAATTGCAGGAACATCAGAAGATATTGCATCATATCTTACGGTGTCTTCACCGGCAAACAGTAATATCGTTGAGATTACCTGTACCAATCCGGATCAGAATACGGCAAAACAGTATGTGGATGCGGTTGCAAAGACTGCATTAAAGACAACCAGCATTATTCCGGTAAAGTCCATTCAGATTTTATCAGAAGGAACCTCTACGAATACACCGGTGAAGCCGGATTTATACCGTAATACGCTGATGATTGCAGGCGCGTGCGGAGCAGTCTGTGCAGTGCTTGAAATCATTATTGTCCTGATACTGTGTGCATTTAAAAAGCCGGAAGACCATTCAGATGATGAATTTGAATATGAAAAATATTACGGCAAATATGCAGCCTTGCGTGCACCGCAGCCACAGCAGTTTATTGATGATAAAAAGCATGAGGAAGAAAAGCGGGAAGATGACAATGTAAAACAAAGCCATGAGCCGCAGCCACAGAAAAAACATTCTGAACCGCAGGAAATGAAAGACATTTTAGAAGATTTTGACGAAGATTATGCGGAAGAAGATGAAGATGTGTTTGCCGATGACGCTTTAGAAGACGAAGATGAACCGGAAGAAGCGAAGGCATTACAGGAAGCGGCAATTACGCAGGAAGAAGCCGGACAGGAACCGGATTCACAGATGAAAGTTTCACAGCAGGAAGAAAAACAGGAAGCGGCAGAAACGTCGGAGGACACTCATCCGGATACAGAGGAAGATGTATTTGCAGATGCCACATCTGATGATGATGAAACTGATGATGAATTTGACGGTGATATCTTGGAAGGCGATGTCGTAGAAGATAATGACTCAGACGATGATGTTATACAGGAAGACGTTGTAGAAGAAGATATCGTGGAAGATGTTTCAGACGAAGCCGCTGCAGCAGAAACCGGAACGGATAAAGCGAAGGTGGCGGAAGTACCGGAAGAAACCGCAATTGATATATACCGCGTGGGACAGCAGTCCAGCAGCCGGGTAATTGCAAGAATTCAAAAGTAAAGGCAGGTTTTGTAAGTGTTTAGTGTTAATATTGATAAATTAATAAAAATGACACCGCTGGAAGCAGAAAGCTATGCAAAAGCTGCGGATTCACTGGAAAATCTGCTTGCAGATAAAGGAAATATGCTGGCGGTTGTCGGCAGCGGCATGAGTTCTTTTAAACTTGCAGCGGCATTTATGGAAAAAGAAAAACGTGTATTATTTGCCGATGCAGATTTTAGTCAGGAAGTTTTTTTGGGAAAATATAAGCTTGGCAAAAATTTAAAAGGCATTTTTGATTATACACAGGGTGAGGGTACTGCCAAAGATATCATCTGTGTAACAAACCGTGAAAAACTGGATGTTGTGTTTACGGGAAATGTTGAAAACCTGCGTTTTGACGGCACAGCTTTAAAGACGGTGCTTGAAGAATACGCAAAGGAGTATGATCTTGTAGTTGTGCAGTCTGATGAACAGGGCAGAACGGCCGGTGTATGCGATGCAGCCGTTCTGATACTGGAGGAGTCACAGTACAGTGAACTGACTGCCGAAACAAGAATAGCAGAACTTGACAAAAACGGATGTACAGTGTTAGGTGTGATTATTGATGAATGATAAAATGGAGCAGTTTGTAAAATGGGTGGAAGAATCGGATAATATTGTATTTTTTGGCGGCGCAGGTGTGTCCACAGAAAGCGGAATTCCGGATTTTCGGAGTGTGGACGGTCTGTATCATCAGAAATATGACTATCCGCCGGAAACCATTTTAAGTCATTCTTTTTATATGAGGAAACCGGAAGAATTTTTCCGCTTCTATAAAAACAAGATGCTTTTTCCAAAGGCAGAGCCTTCCACAACGCATAAAAAGCTGGCCAAACTGGAAGCAGACGGAAAGTTAAAAGGCATTGTGACCCAGAATATTGATGGTCTGCACCAGAAAGCGGGCAGCCGTCATGTCATTGAACTACACGGTTCGGTATTGCGCAATTACTGTGAGCGATGTCATCAGTTTTATGGACTGGATGCCATTTTACAAAGTGAAGGAGTTCCGAAGTGCAGCTGCGGCGGAAGAATCAAACCGGATGTCGTATTATATGAAGAAGGACTTGATGAAGAAAACATTGAAGAGGCAGTCCGTTTAATCCGGGAAGCCGACATACTCATTGTAGGCGGCACTTCGCTGGGGGTTTATCCGGCAGCCGGGTTGATTGATTATTACCGCGGACATAAGCTGGTACTTATCAATAAATCCGAAACACCGTATGATAACCGGGCAGACTTGCTGATTCATGATGCCTTAGGTGAGGTATTTTCAAAAATTGGATAAACAGGAGTGCATATGGATTATCAGGTTGGAGATATTGTACAACTCAAAAAAAAACACCCCTGCGGAAGCAGTGAATGGGAAATTTTACGCGTAGGGGCAGATTTTAAGCTGAAATGCTGCGGCTGCGGTCATGAAATAATGGTCAGACGCTCGCTTGTAGAAAAGAATACAAAAAATTTAAAAAAGGCTTGAAATCATTTTAGATATATGATAAAATCGTATATTGTGATATATATTCCTTGTTCCTCTCTAATAGAGGGACCAACAAGACCAGAAGGAGGTGCGACGTAGAATGAATAAGTATGAATTAGCATTAGTTGTTAGCGCAAACGTCGATGAGGAAGTAAGAAATGCCACAGTTGAACAGGTGAAAGAATTAATCACTCGTTTCGGCGGTACAATTACTGACCCGGGTACATGCGAAAAGAAGAAGCTTGCATACGAAATCCAGAAGATGAGCGAAGGCTTCTACTGCTTCATTAAGTTTGATGCAGATGCAGCTTGCCCTGCTGAAGTAGAAAGCAGAATTCGTATCATGGAAAATGTAATCAGATTCTTAATCGTAAAAGACGGAGAATAATTGATTTTGATGTTTGGCTTACAACTCTTTGAATAGAAGAGGAGATTAAGTATGAACAAAGTGATATTAATGGGTAGACTGACCAGAGAACCGGATGTTCGTTATTCACAGAACTCTGACGGCTCTATGGCAGTTGCAAGATATACATTGGCTGTAGACAGAAGACGTGCTAGAACCAATAGCGACGGCGCTGAGCAGACTGCTGATTTTATCAGCTGTGTTGCATTTGGCAGACAGGGTGAATTTGCTGAAAAGTATCTTCATCAGGGAACCAAGATTGCCATTACCGGCAGAATCCAGACAGGAAGCTATACGAATAAGGACGGACAGAGAGTTTACACGACTGATGTAGTTGTTGAAGAACAGGAATTTGCAGAGAGTAAATCTTCAGCAGCAGCAAATAGTGGTGCTGCCTATACACCATCAAGACCGGAACCAAGTGCGGCAGCCGGAGATGGATTTATGAATATTCCTGATGGAGTGGAAGACGAAGGTTTACCTTTTAACTAAAACAGGAGGTAAATGAAATGCCAGAAAAGAAGTCTGAAAGACCAGAAGGTCAGATGAGAAGAAGACCAATGCGCAGAAGAAAGAAAGTATGTGCATTTTGTGCAGATGCCAACAAGGCTCTGGATTATAAAGATGTTGCTTTATTAAAGAAGTATGTTTCTGAAAGAGGAAAAATCCTTCCAAGAAGAATCACAGGAAACTGTGCAAAGCATCAGAGAGCTCTTACAGTAGCTGTTAAGAGAGCAAGACACGTAGCATTAATGCCATACAGCATTGATTAATTAGTGGATTGAAAAGCCATGATATCGAAAGGTATCATGGCTTTTTTGTTTACTTTAAATACGAGAAATGATATAATAGTATCACTTTAGGGTTATTGGAGAAGTTGCGATGTTTAATAAAAATGACGGAACCAAAGCGTTTAAACCGGTTGGCAGACTGCGGGTATTTTTTGCGCTGCCGTTTTATATTGCTGTCCTGCTGATTGTGTTAAATATAGTTTTATATTTTATTGACTTTCCGGCGGCAACAGTCATGTCTGTATTTATGGTATTTTATATTGCCATTTATTTATATATGCAGCTGGCATTAAAACCGGGCATTATGCACGATATTATCGCTTTTTCATCGAATTATTCACAGGTGCAGCGGCAGCTTTTATATGAGCTGAGTGTGCCATACTGCCTGTTAGATACCAATGGCAGAGTGATGTGGCTGAATAAGGCAATGTGTGCCTGCATTAATAAGAAGAAAGATTTCAAGAAAAACATATCAACGCTTTTTCCTGAAATTACTGCCAACATTTTCCCGACAGGAGAAGAGCCGAAGGAAGTACGCATTACGTATGAAGAGCGGGATTACTGTGTGGAAATGAAGCGGATTAGCGCCGATATGCTGTTACAGGATGTCGGACTGGTGGAAAGTGACGATAAAGACTCGTTTATTGCACTGTATATGTTTGATGAAACCGATGTCAATATGTATCTTCAAAAGTTAAATGACGAACAGTTTGTTGCAGGGCTGATTTATATTGACAATTATGAAGAAGCCTTAGAGAGTATTGATGATGTGCGCCGTTCGTTATTTATCGGTCTGATTGACAAGCGTGTCAACAAGTATTTTGCAACCGGAGCGGCAGTTGTGCGGAAACTGGAAAAGGATAAGTATCTGGCAGTTTTCCGGTATAAATATTTAGAAAAGCTGCTGGCGGATAAATTCAGCATTTTAGAGGATATTAAAAGTGTAAAAATCGGCAATGAGATGACACTGACTTTAAGTATCGGTATTGGAACGGGTGCAGACAATTATGCGGGAAATTATGATCTGGCAAAAGCCGCAATGGATTTGGCACTGGGACGCGGCGGCGACCAGGCAGTGGTCAAAAAGGGCGACAAGATTTTATATTATGGCGGTAAGAGCCAGCAGATGGAGAAAAATACCCGTGTAAAGGTGCGTGTAAAAGCTCATGCGTTAAGACAAATTTTAGATACAACGGACAATGTGCTTGTTATGGGACATAAGCTGGCGGATATTGATTCCTTTGGTTCGGCAATCGGTATTTATACCATCTGCCGCAAGCTCGGCAAAAATGTGCATATCGTCATCAACGATGTTACAAGCAGTGTCAAACCGTTTATGAAACGTTTTATTGGCAAGGACGAATATCCGGAAGATTTATTCCTTTTAAAAGAGGAAGCACCGGAGTATGTGGATGCGGCAACGGTGGTAATTGTGGTCGATGTCAATAAGCCGCAGCTTACGGAATGCCCGGAACTGCTTGATAAATGTAAAACCATCGTTGTATTTGACCATCACAGACAGTCCAGTGACCAGATTACGGGAGCGGTGCTGTCTTATGTAGACCCGTATGCCTCTTCCGCTTCTGAAATGATTACGGAAATGATTCAGTATGTGGACGATAACATTAAGATTAAGGCATTTGAAGCTGATGCATTGTATGCCGGTATCAATATTGATACGGATGGTTTTAATAGCAAGTCAGGACCAAGAACATTTGAAGCGGCAGCATTTTTAAGACGGCATGGTGCGGATGTGACGCGTGTGCGTAAAATGCTCCGCAATGATATGGACGAGTATAAGGCGGTCGCACATGCGGTCAGCAGAGCGGAAGTATACCGTGATGCATTTGCAATTGCAATCTTTAATGGCGAAGGACTGGAAAGCCCGACAATCGGTGGTGCAAAAGCGGCAAACCAGCTTTTGGATATTTCGGGAATTAAAGCCTCATTTGTCATTACAGAATATAATGAAAAAATTTATATCAGTGCAAGGTCTATTGATGAGGTCAATGTCCAGCTTGTCATGGAAAAATTAGGCGGCGGCGGGCATATGAGCATTGCCGGAGCACAGCTGACAGGCTGTACCGTTAAAGAGGCGGTCGACACCATCAAAGAAACACTGGATAATATGCTTGCGGAAGGAGAAATATAGAAATGGAAGTTATTTTATTAGAAGATGTAAAGTCATTGGGTAAAAAAGGTCAGATTGTAAAGATTAATGATGGCTATGCAAGAAATTTTGTACTGCCAAAGAAGTTAGGTTTAGAGGCAACACCAAAGAATTTAAACGATTTAAAATTGCAGAAAGCAAGAGAAGCCAAAGAAGCAGCAGAAGAATTACAGGCAGCAAAGGAGCTGGCAGTAAAGGTAGAAGAAAAGCCGGTACGTCTGACCATGAAGACCGGTGAAGGCGGAAAGACATTTGGTACAATTTCTACAAAGGAAGTTGCTGCCGCTGCAAAAGAGCAGCTGGGTCTTGATATTGATAAGAAGAAAATGAAGCTGGACGAGCCGATTAAGACACTGGGTAATCATATTATTACTGTAAAGCTTCACAAAGATGTTACAGCAAAACTCACTGTTTCAGTAGGGGAAAGTAAATAATGGACGATATTGCAATCACCAGAATTATGCCAAACAGTCTGGAGGCGGAGCAGTCTGTGATTGGTTCAATGTTAATGGACAAGCAGGCGATTATCAGTGCCGGCGAAATCCTTTCGGCAGACGACTTTTATCACAGACAGTATGGAATTATGTTTCAGGCCATGGTTGATATGAACAATGCGGCAAAACCGGTGGATATTGTTACCTTGCAGGAAGCACTCAAGGAAAAGGATGTACCGCCTGAGGTTTACAGTCTTGAATTTATCAGGGAACTGCTGGCAGCCGTGCCGACATCTGCCAATATCCGGCATTATGCGACGATTGTAAAGGATAAGGCGATTTTAAGAAACATTATCCGGGTCAATGACAGTATTGCAACAGCGTGTTACGAGGGTAAGGAAAGTACAGAAGATATTCTTGCCGATACGGAGAAACGTATTTTTGAACTCGTAAAAAATAAAGGCGGACATGAATATATGCCGATTGATAAAGTTGTATTGGAAGCACTGGATAAGATTTCCATAGCTGCCAAAAACAGAGGTGCAGTTACCGGTGTGCCGACCGGATTTAAAGATCTGGACACGTATTTATCAGGCTTACAGCCGTCGGATTTTGTACTGGTTGCGGCGCGTCCGTCTATGGGTAAGACAGCATTTGTCTTAAATGTGGCGGAAAATGTGGCGATTAAGCAGGGCATTACAACAGCCGTATTCAGTCTGGAAATGTCCAATGTACAGCTTGTTAACCGTATGCTCAGTCTGGAATCGACCGTTGATGCGGATAAAATCCGTAAAGGCCGTCTAGATTCCAATGACTGGGGTAAGCTCATTGAAGGCGCCGACAGCATTGCAAAATCGCAGCTGATTATTGACGATACGCCGGGTATTTCGATTGCGGAGCTGCGCTCAAAGTGCAGAAAGTACAAAATGGAAAATAATCTCGGACTGGTAATTATCGATTACTTACAGTTAATGAGCGGAAACGGAAAGACGGATTCCAGACAGCAGGAAATTTCGGATATTTCCCGTTCATTAAAGGCACTTGCAAGAGAACTCGATGTGCCGGTGGTAACGCTTTCACAGCTCAGCCGTGCGGTAGAACAAAGACCCGACCATCGTCCGATGCTTTCGGATCTGCGTGAATCGGGTGCAATTGAGCAGGATGCCGACGTTGTTATGTTTTTATACCGTGATGATTATTACAATAAGGATACAGACATTAAAGGCATTGCGGAAATTATTATTGCAAAACAGAGAAACGGTCCGATTGGTACGGTAAAAATGGCGTGGATACCGGAACAGACCCGTTTTGCGGATTTACTCACAAAAGAACAGATTCCACACTGATGAAAGAAATATTTTTAATATCAAAAAAGAACCGGAAACAAGGAATATCCTTTATTTCCGGTTCTTTTTTTGTGTCTTGAAACACGTTTAATGAATAGTTGTATGTAGTCTACTGTGGGTTTGGAGCGCCTACAGGACAGACACCGGCACAAGCGCCGCAGTCTACACATACATCAGCATTGATTTCCATATGAGAAGCGCCTTCAGAGATAGCTTCTACAGGACATCCAGCTGCACAAGCACCACAATTGATGCAGTCATCGTTAATTACATATGCCATGATTCAATCCTCCTTAGATTTTGTTAGTTCATTATACGATATTTACAGTTAAAATTCAACTATCGGATAATAGTTTCTTTGTTAAGAGTATAAAAAAATGCAACATCTTTATAAAAAATGGTGCGTTTGCGGAAAGCAATTTGTTTCTGAACGAAACAAATTGACATAATGATAAAAACAAGGAGGTAAAAACCTCTGCTCCTGCTTAGGACAGTCGCATTTTTCCTT
>OGNG01000025.1_pt1 | contig 123431 bp, 126 predicted proteins | sample 1573431 | NCBI WGS metagenome assembly OGNG01 (sample SAMEA2581927, study PRJEB24529) | metagenome | biome: Human gut stool | place: China | collected 2011
TTGTATCAATATCTTCACCGCCATTTTCTCCCGAAAAATATGCCAGTTCTTCCTCGGTAAGCCCTGCTTCCTCTTTACTGTCGGCTAACAGCACATCTACCACTGATACTTCTATTCCACGGTATGTCGCCGTTTCATTCCTTGACAATAACCGATTTCCCTTTGATAACGGTGCTGCCTGTTCTCTTAACGATAAATGTGTTTTTTCTTCCGGTTCTTTAATTACAACATCTTTTTTTGCATATTCCGTTTCTGTTTCTTCTTCTGCCTGTATAGATTTTTCATTGACATCTGCAATACTCTGGCTGCTGCACCCGCTAATGCAGGTGCAGACTGTCAGACTAAGCAGAAGTATTCCTATACTTCGCTTTTTCATATAATCCGCTCTCCTCTTTTTACTACTCATTTACCACTTTTCCATTCTTGATATTCAGACAAATCAATGGCTCTTCCTCTTGAATATTTCCTATTGCATATGTTTTCATGTATACATTTTCCAATGTTGGGATATCTGTAAACAAAACACCTTCACTAGAAGAATATCCTTTTGATTGATACTTTCTCATTCCCAGATATGCTACTGTTACGATTCTTTCTTCTCCCGGCTGTAACGATACAAAATTTTCAAATGATGTTCCCTTATAATCTGCATTATACACTTTTGAATATCCCTCCGATACTTTTGTAACCTTTTTATATTCGCCATCATCATAAACATTGTACAATTCCAGCTGCCCTGCACATATATCCTGTTCTTCATTCATCGTATTTTTTAAACGGATTCTGACAAACGGCCATGTATACTCCCAATTTTCGTGTTTTCGTGTTGTATCAATATCTTCACCGCCATTTTCTCCCGAAAAATATGCCAGTTCTTCCTCTGTAAGCCCTGCTTCCTCTTTACTGTCTGCCACCAGCACATCTACTACCGTGATTTCTATTCCACGGTATGTCGCAGTTTCATTCCTTGACAATAACCGGTTCCCCTTTGATAACGGTGCTGCCTGTTCTCTAAGTAAGGGTTTTGTTGAATCTTCCGGTTTTTTAATTACAACATCTTTTTTTTCGTCTTTTGTTTCTGTTTCTTCTTCTGCCTGTATAGATTTTTCATTAACATCTGCAATACTCTGGCTGCCGCACCCGCTAATGCAGGTGCAGACTGCCAGACCCAGCAGAAGTATTCCTATACTTCGCTTTTTCATAAATTTTCTTCTCCTATCGCTGTTCATCTCCGGTAATACCTGAGCCATTGTCCGGACTCCACCAGCAGTCAAAATCATCATAAATAGCCCCCTGTGGTGATGCAATCAGATATGCTGCCGTATAATCACAATCTCCATACGTTTCATATACTAAATTCCACATATACCAGGTAGTGTCTTCTGAAAAATAATATGACCTGCGTCCGCAGTAACTGCCGGAGGTATTATTATGTTCTGACGTTCCATACACCTGAATATAAAATCCCGCTTCACTGTTACTTGAATCATAGCAGTTGCACCAGCTTGAACTGGTATCGTCCTTTCTTCTAAAATCAGAACGTGAAGTATTTTCCCCTGAAAATGAAAAACACTCATAGGTATCACTGTTATTGTTGGCAAATGCTGTTACCCCCGTTCCCCCGATTGTGACTGCCAGCATCGCTGCTGTAATTGCTGCCAATATCTTATTGGACTTTTTAACTTTTGCATTTCTCATGCTTTCCTCCTCCTGCGGTTTCCCCTTCCGCTTTATTTTTATAGGCACTGCATACTTACTTTCCTGCCTATAATCCGATAATACCATGCCGTATTTTTTTGTAAATACCTTTGACCTGACGATGTAACGGATGACCGTTTTCATGTAACGGATGACAAAAAATGCCGCGCGAACATCATTCACGTGGCATTCCAATCATAAATACAATTTCTGTTTTATATTTTGTTTCACTCTTTTTTATACGTAATTCTGCATGATATTTTTGCAATACCTGTTCTACATTCCGGATTCCCCTTCCGTGATTGATTGAATTTTTTAGCGGCTGATGCAGACTTCTGCTGTTTTCAATTTCAAGATACCATTTCAGGGCATTTTCATATCCTTTAATGTGGATATACGGTTTTTCTGTTTTGACATATTCACAGGCTTCTACGGCATTATCAATGAGATTTCCCAGTAACACCCCCATATCCCCGTAATCAATATTTAATTTTTCAGGATATAACATTCTCACAGATACATCTATCTGATCCGATGCAATATTTTGCAGTTTATAGCTTAAAATCGAATTGATATAATTATTATTACAATACCGCTCCTCTTTTACGCTGCTAATCAGTCCCAGTGCGGTCTGGAGTTCTGCTTCAATTTGCTGTCTGTTTTCTCCCTCGTTCTGCATTGCCGCCAATATGCCGGACAGACGGTTTTTCATATCATGCCGGATATTCCGGATTGTATCCTGTCCCTGCTGTATTTTTTCATAAAAATATTCTGTATTTTCCAGTTCCTGCTGTATTTGCTGTTTTTCCGCATATAATTCCTGTAATCTGCTATACTGGCACTGAAATCCAAAGAACAGCAGACTTATGATAATAATTATAATCCAGATAAAACCGGCTGTCACTGCACTCATATCCATTCTGCGCTGTTGCTGCCTGAAAATATATGCTGCACAGTAAACCATCACTTCTGCTCCAAAAATAGTTGTGCTGGCATACTGTATTTTTTTCTTTTTCATCAAAGCGTATACGGCGCAAACTAAAATAATTTCTAAAATACACGTTACAACACAAGTTAATGACAACGTCATGATCTTCATTCTGCTGGGTGTATTCAGCTCGTCATGCAATGAATACTTGACGAATTGATACGAAAATACAGCTGCCGCCTGTCTTGCCGCAAATACATAAAAAATATAACTCATTCCCAAACTTAGTCTGCAAAAAACATTGCTGGTTTGTACATTCATACCCAGCAAAAGTACTGTCTGCAAAATGGTACATGGCAGATAAATATCCATGCAAACCGCTGTTTTTTCTTTATCCAGTACTATTGCTGCAAGTCTGACTACCACTGCCAGACTTGCGGCAATATAAAATATTTTGTCCTTTTTTCTTTCGTATCTGTTTAAAGAATGTATAAATGTATAATACAAAAGCACATAGGAAAATGCTTCAATTATACCCAGTCCCACTATTGCTTCCATTTTTACTGCCTGCTCTTACCTGTAAATTCTATTTCTGTATGCCTCATATTTTTCTTCAAAAGACTTCCTGTATTTTCTTGTTATATCAACGCTGTTTAATCCAATGCCGTGTACATTTTCATAATACACCGTCGCCTTATCAATCGTATGAATATATGCCATATTTATAATAAAATTATTTCTTAATTCTGCAAAGTTCTGCCGGGGCAGTTTGTCCATAATATCTGAAAATTTTCCGTAATACTCAAATTCACCGCTTTCTGCAATCACAATATTCTTGCGTTTTTCCGATGTAAAGCAGATAATATCCCTGCAATCCAGCGAAATCATTTCTCCATAAGTCTGGAATGAAAATATTTGATTTTGTTCCGAAAAATAGTCTGCCAGCTGATTTAAAACATTTTCTACCGCCTGTGCATTCTTCTTTTCATTTAGGTACTGGTATGCGTGTACATGAAATGCCTCCGGCATAAATTCTTCATGACTTGTTATAAATACAATCGGTATCTTGGAATTTCTTGTCCTGATTTTTCCTGCCAGCTTTAATCCGTTGCCGTCCTGTAATTCAATATCTAAAAAATAGACATCCGGGGAAAATTTCTTTTCATTTAAAAGACTTTGAACACTCTGATAAAAGTTTGCTTCAATCTTTTCTTTATGCTTTTCATTGTATTCCATAAAACACTGTTTGAAAAAGGTAAGCTGTCCCTCATCGTCATCACATACTGAAATCTTAATCATCTTAACCTCATCACATTACATTTTGCTATTATTTTATCATTAAATTCTTCTAAACAAAAGCATTTTCGCCAAAATCCCCCATAATCCCTATTTCTTTCCAACTTTTTGCAAAGATGCGTTCAGAAATTCGCGCTGTGATGAAATACACTTTTTATTTCTTATTCGTTATACCATGTTTTATATAAATCCATACGTCTATTTTCCATCTCTGGATTTTCTTTCCGGCATTTTTGTGTATACTCTTTATCAATTTCTCCGACAAAATATCCCTCTTTATCTGACATTCCTGCAACAATCAGCCCCTTTGCATCTACTATTCTGCTTCTGCCAAACAATGAACGCTCATTGGGCAGTGTTCCATACTGATTCACCGCTACTACCGGCGTAACATTACAGATTGCTGATGCCTTTACAATAATATCCCACTGGTCGGCATTGGGGCTGTAAAAAGCCGCCGGAACACACAGTATTTCAGCACCATTCGCCCTTAAAGTACGTGCGATTTCCGGAAATCTCGTATCATAACAAATCCATACACCTACTTTACCAATATCCAGCTGAAACAGTCCTAATTGGCTGCCGGATAAGAAAGTGTCGGATTCTTTGACCCCAAATGCATCAAAAAGGTGTATTTTATCGTAGAAACCAACCCTTTCTCCATTCCGGTTCATCACTAAACAGCGGTTATGCACTTTTTCATGGATATTTTCATTTTCCGCCCTTTTTTTCGCCGGTCTGACTGCATAACTACCACCAATAATATTTGTATGATACTTTTTCGCACATTGGCTCAGCCATTCTTCAAACATACCATGCTCATATTCCCCATATGTTTCGTTTTCATATTCATAGCAGTCCATCTGGTAAAACTGTTCCGGTAAGACGAATAAGTCAATATCCGGATAGTTTTGAATCGCCTGTTCTATATATTTCTCAGCTTTTTCTAACATTCCCTGTTTAGATGTATTACAAAAAATTTGAATTCCGGCAGCTTTAATAACATTATTCTTCATTTTACTCCTCATTTCTTTTTGCAATCTATATTATTTGTTTTATTATATTCACAATATAAAATGTTTCATGTGAAACATATGAACACATGTTCTTTATTTTCCAATCGTTTTAATTTTACTATTAATTTCATTTAGTATTTTAATAATTATATCTATAATTATATAATATATCATTTTTTTCTTATATTTCAATATAATCCTTAATTATAAGCAGTTTTATCACTATTTATCTTATCAACGTTAAAATACTGTAATAATTTGTTATATATTTCTTTTTTTATTCCATTGTATATATATGAACTGAGTTCAATTTTTTTAGTATTTTTTCTTTTGAACTGAGTTCCAGATTTTCTTTACTTTGTCCTATTTATATATTAAAACATAGCGTTTCCTACTATGGTATCTATTTATTATACATCATTATATACTATGCCGCGACACATCATATTTTCACTTCACTTCGTCCCTTGTTAAATAATCTGCCAATACAATCTCTGTGTAAAGATCAGTACATAGTTGTGATTTTTTACATTAATTTCTAAATATTCTGAACTCAGTTCACTTTTTATTTTATAATTTTATAGATTGAACTGAATTCATTTTGTATTTTATATATTAATACTTAAATGACTGAACTGAGTTCAGTTTTTATTATACATATTTATACTTAAAAGACTGAACTGAGTTCAGTTTATTTCACTGATTTACATTTTAAAATTGAACTGAGTTCATTTTATTCGTATCTTACTCATTTATATTTTAAAAATTGAACTGAGTTCACTCTACACTACACATTTTTTATAAAAATTTATAAAATATACTTTATTTTATATTACACACTAATATATTAATATCCTGCATTTTCATGTAAATAAATATCCGTTGATACCCAAATTTTGATTATAGCAATCAAAATATCTCATACTTTTGCCTTAGAGAGCATATAATGATAATAAACAGCATGTTTCTATCTCATTTTTATCTATTTTTAGGTAAATAATCTTGATTTTATAGGTGAGTCATGTATAATAAGAAAAGTAAAGATAATTTGAACTCAGTTCACTCTTTTACAAGTAACACGATACCCTTTTTGAACTCAGTTCACACAAACAGATATAATAAAAATACAAAAAAAGAAAGGCAAACTATGTCAGAAGTAATCAGTTTTATTAATGAAAAGGGAGGTGTCGGCAAATCAACCTCCGCCATTACAATTGCGCAGATTCTTGCAATTTCAGGATATAACGTTCTGTTGATTGATTTAGACCCACAGATGAACACAACTAAAATGTTCGGACAAACCGACGAAGTTCTTGATATTAATTATGAACATTTGTTTTGCACTAAACAGCTGCGTAAATCATCCGTGCTTGAATTTATCAGTTCAACAGACTATAAAAATATTTCCATATTATCAGCATCCAGAGAACTGTCAACGCTCGTATACACCATTTATGACCGGAGCAAAGAAGCAGGGGGCACCAATATAGAATTGTATTTACGTCATAATCTTAGTCTTATAAAAGATGATTTTGACTATATCATAATTGATAATTCACCATTTAAGTCATATCTTACAACCTGCGCCATCTGTGCAAGTGATAAAATCGTTACTCCGATTTGTGTTGATAACTTCTCGTATGACGGTCTGATGTCACTGTTTGATACAATTGAAGATTTGAACAGTAAGTATTCCTTAGCTATTGAATTTGCAGGAATCTTTATGACAAGAGTTGCCGGACGTACAACATTATACAAACAAATGTTTGAAAGTTATGAAAATATGTTTGGTGAAAAATTCCTTCCTGTTTCAATCAGGAACTGCATTGCAGTCAGCGAATCCAATACAACATTTGAACCGCTTTTAACGTACGATAAACGCTGTACAGCCGCACAGGATTATATTGAACTGGTAAATTACCTCGGTCTGATGGACAATAAGCACTATCGTGAACTCGCAAAATATCTGAAAGGAGAGAGATAAACATGGCTAAAAAATCTTTCAGTGCCGGTGTTACCAAAACCGGTGTTCTTGACAATGCCGGCGGTGCAAAAATTAAAGAAATACAGGCAAAGGCACAATATAATTTCCAATATATTGCAAAGGAAAAAATACAATCCAATCCAAAAAATGAAAAATACACGCAGGATGGAATTGAATCCCTTATGGAAAGCATTCTGATAAACGGTTTACGCCATAATCTTTCCGTTTTATACGATGCCGATCAGGATAAATACCGGTTAATCTCCGGTGAACGCCGTTACCGCGCAATCTGCATGATGAATGACAAAGACTACAACACCTTATTCCCGATGGGAATTCCATGTAAGATTGAAAAAGCCAACATTGACGATATTGACGAAGAAATTATGCTGATTTCTGCCAACCATGATGTCCGCGAAACTTCCATGGAAGTAAAACGTTGGGAGGTATCACGGTTAAAAGAACTTTATGAAGCCAAAAAACTGACTGGGGAAATCAAAAATATTAATGCAGAAATTGCCAAACAGTTAAACATTTCCGAACGTCAGGCAAGAAAATACACAACTGCTGAAAAGCTGATTCCTGAATTAAGTGATTTATTAAACAAAAATAATATTGACTTAAATCAGGCTGATAAATTCGGACGTCTGGATGAGGACGCACAATATCAGATTCTGGAACTGGTTCAAAAAAACGGCAGCATTGATAATGCGGAATATCAATCCATCAAAAAGATATCTGAAGAACGTGCCGCAGAAGCAAAAAAATATAAAACAGAACTGGAACAGGCAATGCAGCAGATTCAGGAAAAAGACTCCACATTAAAAGTACTGGAAGAAAAGATTACAAAACTTGAAACAGCACCATCTACGGGAGCCAAATCAAGGGAGGACTTAGAAGAAGAACTCCGATATATTACGGAAGCCAAAAATAAAGCCGAAAAAGAACGGGCAAAATTAGAAACAAACATTGAAAAAATTCGTCAGCAGCAAAAAGAAAAAGAAGAACGCAAGATATCTATTACAGATAACGAACTTAAAAAAATTACTTCACTTGCAAAAGCTGAGCAGGCACTTAATTTATTTGAAAATAATTTTGATACCTTAAAAGCAAATAAAGCTGTTATTAAAGGAGATGCAAATTTAAAAGTCCGTGTAGAAATCTTACGAAACCGTTTTAACGATTTTATTGACAGTCTGGATTAAAATGAATAACTATTAAGCAGGTTATACTTTAAATATTACATGGGTATAATCTGCTTAATAATATATCTATATCTAATATCCGTATGAAGTTCCCTGTGTTTTAATATATATAATAATATATAACAGATTAAAAAAACAGATATTGATAAATATAAAACAGGAGAGAGCAGTAATAGAGCTGTCTTCACGTATTTTAAAGAGTTTATTTTTTTCAAAATCAATGGTGAAATCTGCAAATATAAGACGAAAAAAGAATAGAAAAAGTCTAATCTTTTCACATAAAAGGTGAATTCTTGTGTATAACAAGAGAAAAATTTCACATAAAAGGTGAAAACTTTCCGAATGTGGATAAACAAAACAATATAAAAAATGTAGAATATGAAGAATACATATAATAAAAGGGATATTTCATTCAGAAAAGAAAAATTGTAAAAGAGAAAAAGTATATTATCAGAAAATTATCGGAAAAATGAGTACAACAAAAAGGCTGTTTATATATTTAAGCAGCCTGATAAGATGTTTTTAATTGAGCCATAATTGCAGTGCGGACAAGACCACCGAGGTTTTTTATTTCATGATCTTTTAAAATATAAGTTTTATAAATAGAGGAAAGAGCATATATTACAGTATCAAAGGAATATTGTAATGACAGCATTGCTAAATCCTCAACTTCATAATCTTTAAAATGAATGAGGCGGTAATAATCAACAGTCTGCCGGTCATTAAAGTATTCTGCGTAACGGGCAGGTATTGAATTATTTACATTAACAGAAGTTACAGTTTTATTAAAATCCATTACAAACTGATGGAGCTGATGAATGTAATATTGATAGCAGCTTTCTTTTTGCTTTTTCGCATTATATTCATCTTTAATTTCAAAACGGATACCGTTCGTATTGAGCGTAATTGTAAAAATATCATTCGAGGTCTGTACAGCCTTACGGATGATATTCGGTTTACAGTACTCCGGCAGAAAGCGTTTCAAATCCTTATACGTATTGGAAATGGCAGTAAAAGGGCCGCCCTTTGCATTCAGATTATCAATGGATATTAACTGGCGCAGATAAATCCGTAATGTAACCAGTGTATCAATCTCAAGAATCTGTGATAATAGTTTTTTAGACAGCACAATAAAGCCACGGCCTCCCTGGCGGGCAGGAAGATAGTAGCTGGTGTAGTCATTTAAACAAAGTGTTATAATATAGGAATCCGTTCTGGCATATGTAACATAGGCATAACGGTTTAAAATTTCCAGATTATTCTTAACCGTTTTGATATCACAATGCAGATGTTCTGCCAATTCCCGGATATCAATATTTTTGATGATGCCAAAACGATCCGGATGATAAAAATGCAGTAAAAGCAGAAGCTTAATAGCATTGGTTTTTAAGCGCGGTTTATATCCGAAACGGTTGGTTTCATTATGATAAATCTTTTTATACTCGGTCTTCTGGGTGAAAATTTTATGTGGACAATTCCTGCAGGTTTCACAAGCAGATAAATATGCTTCGGAATCCGGCGCAAAAGCCTGAATAAAAGCCTTGTATTTACAATCTGTGCAGGCCGCATTATTATAGTCGATAACAGATGTCTCTGATTCTTTGACTTCAATATAATTTTTTTGCAGACCAATAGACTGAATCAGAACTGCTTTACCGATATTTGCAAAGTTATCCAAAATTTTCACCACCTTTCCACATGATATTTAACAGGAAAACCCAGATAAAATCAAATGAAGTGTTTTACTAGTTTTTTATCCACATTTTACATGAAATCAAATTTTTTTTGATTTTTTTGTCTACATTTTTTGGAAAAGTAAGTTAGATTACTCTAAATTTGTCTACATAATTTCTTGAGATTTTTTTTGTAGAAGAGAAATTTAAAATTTTTGAGATTTTACTCTAAATTTATCTACATTCCCAATTTTGTAATAAATTTTTTATGTGCAAAATGCACAAAAGGCTTGTTTAAGCCAAAAATGTAGACAACCAAAGTAAAAACAGCCCAATAAAAATGTAGAAAAACAATATCAATAAGTTATTTTTTATTTTTTTAATGCTAAAAAAAGGGGATTTTCTGTATGCTTGTATTACGATTTACTCTAAAAATGACTACATTTTTAAATTTTACTCTAAAAATCACTACATTTTGAAAATGCCGGAAAAAATTCTTTTTGAGTTTTACTCTAAAATTATCTACATTTTTGATGACGATTCAAAAAATAATGGAAATAAGCGAAGTAAAGGAATAGTAAATACTCAGTTTTTGTGAGGGTTTATGCATATTAAAAGGTGTTATTTAATGAAAAAAACGACAAAAATAATAAAAATGCGTAAAACAGCATGAAAAATATAAAAGCGTTTCCGGAATATAAAAAGAAGCAGCCTCACGGTAGAAGGCTGCTAAAATAAAAAATGTAGACATTATAATTCACGATTGGATTGAATGAGCTTTGTCCGGTCAAAATTCAAGTCTTCAATTTCGGCATCGGAGAGTGGCAGAAACTGAATAATGAAGATACCGTTTCTTAATTCAAAGTGTTTGATAGCAATCTGATTTTCTACAAATTCCTGAAGACTTTCCTGAATCAGCTGCATATTTTTCTTTTTGTTTTTTAATTTAAAACGGACAATTTTTTGAAAATAAGTATAGCTGTATTCATTCATTTTTGTTTCCTGATTTGCAATCTGTTCGCGTTTCATGGCATAGCAGATAATCCGGGACAGGTTATTTGTTAAAATATCATAAGAAGCGGAAGTAATGGAAATCAGTTTTTTCTGAATAATGGCATTACTTAAAATTTCACCGAACTGGGCAATTGCATAAGGACGTTCGGCATCTTCCTTGATTGTAATATTATCAAATAAGTTGAAATACATTTTACTGCCTTCTTCTTCATAAGAGAAGTTGTACTCAACCAGCTTGCGGCAGGAATTGGAAATTTTATTCAGTACATTTTTTCCGACATGATAATCAACTACTTCCTTGCCAAGTGTATTCAAATCAACAACCACGGATTTCTCTTTTGAAAATTCCTGCATATTAATATTGGAAATAAAGGCATTTACCAGTTTTAAATCGTTACTGTCCATTGATTTTGGCGGAGTGAGTTTTCCGTTATTTACAGTTACTTCAAGTAATTCCTCACCGTTGTCATCCGTGATAATTTCTTTTAAGAGATTATTGGATGCAGTTTCCATCATCAGGGTAAATGAGGAAGGACTAAAAAGCGGTTTTTCCAATAGCTCCTCCGGAAACATTCTGAGGTAAGAATCAATATTTCCGGCTAAATCGGTTTCGATATATTTCCATGCATTAATCATTAAATCATTTTTTAATGAGTTGTAGATAGAATTGTTCGTAAAAGAAGCAATTCCAGGAAACGAAATCAGCAGGCTGTTGGCATCATTTTTCCAGACAGTCGCACGTTCTTTGTATTCTTCAATAATTTCATCCAGTTCTTTGTCCCCGAAAATATTAACATATTGGTCAATTGGGAGAGAGCGTGCCATATTGATGACGGAAGCGACCGGGTGCTTCGGATCGTCAAGTGTCATGGTTTCAATGTCCGTAATATAGGATTTGTACCAGCGGGCTCTTTTTTGCAAACGCGATTTTTTAATTTTGTTGATAACAGGAATTAAATCTTCACGACTGGTTTTACCTTCCAGATAGTTCATTAAGGTTTCATCTATTAATTCCGTCATGCTGTTACATGGAAATTTTAATAAATTTCTTTTCTTTTCAAAAAATTCGATGATAGTAGGATCGATATGTTTTTCCAATTCTTCGATAAAACGTCTTGAGTATTGTTCCATAAAAATAAAATCTCCATTCTGTTGAAGTTCAATATGTGTCCATAATTAATAAACATTATAAATAAAATGAGAAAAAAATGCAAATGGGAGAGTGCCGTTTAGGAAGCCTTTCTTAATTATAGGTATGTGGATTTTATGATATGTGGAGAGGGGAGTTGTTTTGTAAACATATAGACATATGTGGTCAATTATAGTAAAATGATTTATGTTGCAAAATAAATAAAGAAAGGACGTTTTGAAAATGGCTGAAACCACCCCTGCAAATATAGCAGATGAATTAAGTGATGAATTCAATAGTTCCATCTGGACTTTTTATCAGACGAATTTATCCGCAAGAACCAGAAAAGAATACCTAAATATCATCAGAAATTTTACAAAGCTTACAAAAACAGATCCGTTAAAGCTTACAAAAGAAGCTGCGGAATGTTATATCAATGAATTAAATGCCCGATATACACAGAAAAAATTGTCTTACAACACACTGGTCATGCGCATTTCGGTTATGCGCAGTCTATGTGAATATATCCGTTACCGCCGTGAGCAGCAAGGCATTTCCTATTATAATTACTTTAATGACATCATTGTGCCGGAGCAGGATAAAACACTTTTGGAAGAAAATCTTCCTACAGACTCTGAAATCAATGCTTTGTTAGAGCTTGCCGCAGATGCAGATGATGATACGGCATTTTTAGTCTTTTCACTGGCTGTAAAATGCGGATTAACCAGCAGTGAAATCAGTAAATTGGATGTAGAACACATTGTCATTGATGTGCAGGAACGGTTTTGTATCCAGTTTCCGCCTTCCCGCAAAACAAGTCGTATTATCCGTCTTCCAAAAGACATAAATGACCTCTTGCAGACATATATTAAAAAATATGACCGTATTGAAGGTGCTGTTTTTTATAACAAACATCAGACACGTTTAAAAGTCCGTGATGCCCAGCGCATTTTAAACCACTATATTGAACTTGGCATGGAGTGTCAAAAGATTCACAAGCATTTTACTTTTCAGGATTTACGCCACAGTGCTTTTAAATATATGCTTGCAGGAGGCGCATCCGAAGATGAAGCAGCCGCATACGGGGGCATCACAACAAAATGGCTGTCCCGTTACCGGCATATTGTCCACGTCACAGATGCATTGGGCAGTGCTGACTATAGCATTATACAAATCCGCGAATCGTAAAATACTTCTTAGTAATAATGACTTTAATAATGGATTGCAATCTTTACAGGCATTTGCAAATATACTATAATAAATGCAGTTTTTACAGAGGTGAAATCAAAATGATTCGTAAGGATTTAACCATCCGCTATGCCTGTGGTTCGTACTGGATTATTTCCACAGACGTCCACCTATATGCAGATGCTTCTTATCATGCACCTGTTATGACAAACGAAACCGGATACCATATCTGGATTTGTTTAAAAAAACACTTTTCAATAGAAGAAACAGCAGAAACAATTTCCGGACTGTATCATATTTCATATGAAAATGCCTTACAGGATACAAAAGAATTTATTTTACTGTTAAAACAAAACGGCTGTATGGAGGGACTATGAAAGTATTCATCATTGGCGGCTGTAATACCGTAGTCAATGCTTTACTTCAGAAATTCAACAAAGAAGGTCTGAAGTTATACGTATTAACCGGCTCCCATCAATATCACAACAAATATAAACACGTATATGAGCAGTATCATTTTTCTTATGAGAACAACTGTATTAAGGAAGTGTTTGAAAGTGTACGCCCGGATGTAACGATTTTTACCGGTGCTTTTGACAGCAACTATCACTGGGAAAACGGATTTCGTGAAATTACATCTTATTGCAGCGGGCTGTATAACATTTTAACCGCATATTCCCTTTTACAATACGGACGTTTTATCTATCTGTCTTCTGATGAAATATCCCGGATTACAGAGGATGAATATACTGCAATTACAAAACAGATGGCAGAACCGGAAAACAGTTTCCATGAAAACTATGCCGCAGCCTGCAAGGCAAATGCATTAAAAAACGGAGAGGAAATCTGCTGTAATTATAAGGAAACAACCGGTCTGGATATCCTGACACTGCGTATTAATGAACTTTGTTATCTGCCAAAATCCGCAGACGAGGCAGACTTTTGTTTATCAAAGCTTTGTATGGAAGCCCTGACAGAAAAAAAAGTCACTTTATCCAAAGACTTGTATATGCCGTTTTATCTGTCAGATATGACAGAATTTTTATACCGTCTGGTAAAAGCGGACGATTTAAAACACCATTTTTACTATATGGGCGCGGACAACGGCATTTCTGCCAATGAACTCTGTCTGCAGATTGATTCGTGCCTCGCACTTTCGACACACCGTGAGCAGAATACCGGAGATGAAACGCTGTGGATTGACAGCCGTCTGCCATATAACCTCGCAGATGAAGTTTCCTGCACCTGTTTTTACGATGCAAAGGCCTGTATTCAGATGCTTTGCAAACATATTCAGAAACATAAAAAGCAGTTGATAATAAATAAAGAAACAACCGGTACAAAACATAATGTAAAGAAATGGCTGGTTCATATTTTTCAGGCAGCGCTGCCATTCATTGAAAATATGATCTGCTTTATCCCGTTTTTTATGATAAATAACCGTGTAACGGAAAGTGCCTATTTTGCACGGCTGGACTGTTACTTATTATATGTACTTTTATTTGCGATTGTATATGGCCAGCAACAGGCTTCTTTTTCAGCCATTCTTTCAATTGGAGGATATTTTTTTCGGCAGATGTACCACCGCACCGGTTTTGAAGTCGCATTGGATTACAATACTTATGTATGGATTGCGCAGCTGATGATTCTGGGTTTAAGTGTCGGCTACCTGCGTGACCAGCTTTCTTCCATGAAGGCTGACAAAGCGGATGAGATTACCTATTTAAATAACCGCTTAAAGGATATTGAAGAAATTAATGCAATCAATACCCGCCTAAAAAATGACCTTGAAACACAGGTTGTAAACCAAAGCGACAGTATCGGGAAAATTTTTGAAATTACTTCCTCACTGGACAGTGATGAACCTGAAAGCGTATTCTTCCATGCGGCGGAAGTTGTTTCACAGCTGATGGACTGCCGTGACGTTGCAATTTACAATGTATCCAACAGAAATTATGCGCGGCTGATGTCCTCTACCTCGGAATCTGCCCGCCGACTTGGCAACTCAATTGCCTATACAGAATACACGCAGATGGTTGAAGCGTTTAAAAACCGTACTGTTTTTGTCAACAGACAGTTAACGGAAAATGTTCCGCTTATGGCAGCTGCGATTTTATCCAATGATGAAATCCAATCTATTATTATGTTGTGGGATATTTCATGGGACCGCTTAAATCTCTCCTTTATGAACCGCTTTCAGGTTATCGGGTACCTGATTCAGAATGCTGTACTGCGTGCAAACCGCTATATTGATGTGCTGGAGCATGAACGCTATATCAACGGCACAAAGATTTTAGAACCCGCAGCATTCCGCACTCTGTTAAAAGCATTTCTGCATGCGCAGCAAAAAGGACTCACGGACTGTTCACTGATACAGATTACACCAAAAGCAGAGGGTATTGCACATGCCAGCCGCGCATTGGAGAAGCTGTTTCGTAACTCGGATTATCTGGGCAGTATTAACGACGGATTTCTTTATGTCCTGCTTGCAAACACCAGTCCGAAGGATGCAGGCTATGTCACGCAGCGAATCGCTGAAGCGGGCTATAGCTACCGCCTTGTAACCGACATTAAAGATTAGGATTTGCCATCCGGCAGAATGGAGCAACTATGTCTACTACCAATTTATTACTATGTGCGGTGCTGCTTTTTAATACAGCCGCTGCCGCCGCATATCTGATTTGGGGAATGCTGACATCCCGGCGGACTAAAAAAGGAAAAATGCTTGTTTTTATGCGTTTTTTCCTGATGCTTTTCTGTCCGGTAATTGGTATTTTGTATTTTGTATGCAGTATGCTTTTTCATAAACTGCTGTTTCACAAAAAAGTTGATTTGTCCGATGTTATTTTTAATAAGGAAAAAATCAGGCAGGTTGAGCGCAGCGATTTAGAGCGTGAACGTAACATTGCACCGATTGAAGAGACCATTGCGGTCAGCGATTATAAAAACCAGCGCCAGCTCATGATGAACGTTTTGCGAAACGATTACAGGGATTCCCTCGGTTCAATATCACTTGCATTAAACAGTGCAGATTCCGAAGTATCCCATTATGCTGCCAGTGCCCTGCGTGACGAACTGGGTGCTTTCAGAAACAGTGTTTCCCAAAAGCACAAAGAAATGCTGGCAGATGAAAAAGATGCTGGAAAAACTGCGGCAGAACTCATTGAGCAGATGGTTCCGATTTTAAAACAGAACGTCTTTCCATTTTCAGAATATGCCACTTATGTTCACATTCTGGAAGATGCCATGCATACACTCTGTCAGAAAGATGGAACCGCAGCCCGTCCCGTCTATTACGAATGGCTTGTCCAGCAGCTGCTTGCCGTAAAAGAGTATGACGCAGCCGCACACTGGTGTGAAACTGCAAGACATGAACTTGCCGGAACTTTAATTCCTTATAAGTGTCTGCTTCAGCTTTACTATACCACCAAAGACCGCAAACGGTTCTTTGATGTATTGGAAGCCCTGCGCCAGTCGGATATTCCGATTGATAACGATACTTTGGAACTGTTCCGTATATTTAACCGCATTTAAAACCTTTTGACACTTACATTATTTCATTGGAAACGAGGATAACCATTATGACCGTACATACGATTTTACAGGCAGTATGCCTTTTTATAATTTATACAGTCCTTACGGTTGTACTGCCAGAACTGGTTTTTCATCAAAAATATAAAGGCAGAAGAACCGGTGAACGGCTGATGTTAGATATTACTGTCAGTAATTTTTACATTATGAACCTCGTTTTTATATTGCAGCTTCTGCATATTTCTTCTATATATACACTGCTTATATTTACGGTTATGCCTGTCTTTGCCGTCATTATTATTCAGTACCGGAAAGCATTTAAGGCATGGGGAATCCGGCAGCTTGCACTCCTTGGAAAAATTTCCTCTAAAACGATGGGTATAAAAACTTTCTTTGCCATTGTTTTTACACGGATAAAAGATATTTTGTGCAATGCCTGTAAAAATATTTTTCATATCATCGGACGGCATAAAACAGAATATGTATTATTTACCCTTTTATCCGTGTGGCTTCTTTATATATATGGAAGCAATGAGATTCTGCAGTACGGTTATACGGTTTCCGACCTGTCGGTACACAATTACTGGATAAATGAAATGTCTAAAAACAATATTTTTGCCGCCGGTGTTTACCCGTTTGGATTTCACTGCATCATTTATTATATCCATACGGTTTTTCATATAGATACTTATGTAATTCTGCGGCTTTTTTCCGTGGTGCAGACCTTTTATCTGCATCTGGTTTTATTTACCTTTATCCGCTGCATATGCCGTTCTTCCTTTGCCGCCTATGGTGGACTGTTTTTATATCTGGTCGTAGATTTATACCACGGCAACTGTACGATCCGTTTTATCAGCGCACTGCCACAGGAATACGGTATGCTGTTTATCCTGCCGTGTATTTACTTTTTATTTGCTTTTTTTAAGGATATGAAAAAAAATGCCGGAAAATGGATTATCCGTACCGATTTAGCGGCAGCATGTGCGTGTTTCAGCATGACGATTGCCGTCCATTTTTACGACACAATGATTGCCGGACTGTTCTGTGCCGCCATCATGATAGGCTTTTGCGTGCGTTTTTTCCGGCCACGCTATTTTCTCCGGCTGATGGGGGCTGTCCTTTTAGCCGTTGTTATCGGGGTTCTTCCGATGTTTACCGCGGCACTCTGCGGAAAACCGATGCAGGGTTCTATCGGCTGGGGCATCAATATTCTGACCGGCAGGTCTTCCTCCGGAACAAACCAGAATCAGGACAGCAACGAAAATAAAGCAAATACATCATCTTCCGGTTCATCACAGATTGCCCTGCCGGACACTACAAAAGAAGAGGTAACACCTGAACCGGAAAATCTGGCACAGGATATTGACACTGAACCGGTGCTGACTCCGTCTGTTTCCACGTTGGAAAAAACGACACATTTTTTGCAGCATTTTTACCAGACCTTATCAAATGATATTCAGAAAGATATTTTTGCACAGAACGGCGCATTATTTGCTGCGGTCATTTTATCCTTGTGTGCCCTCATAGTCCTTGCAGGTATCGGTATGTGTATCGCAAAGCAGCCCGATTATGGCTTTATTCAAATCAGCACCGGTATTTTTCTGCTGTTTCTGCTGATTTTGTTTAATGCAAAAAATATCGGTCTGCCGCAGCTTATGGATCAGAACCGTTCAAGAATTTACCTCACGTATATGCTTACGGTTTTGTATGCACTTGTTCTTGATTTACCGGCGGGCATTGTGCTTTATAGTTGTAAAAAGCCGCGTGCTGCAAACGGTATTTCCCTGATTCTTTCGGGAATCATCTGTGCCGCCGCATGTATGGTATTTCCAATCCGCAGCCATATCCTCGCACCGCGTGTCAGTATTCTTGAAACCAACGGCGCCATCACCTGCCTCGGACAGATTTTATCCGAGCACAGAAATACGACATTTACCGTTGTATCCGCCAATGACGAACTTCAGATGCTTGCAGGACGCGGACAGCATTACGAAACGATTACATTTTTACGTTACTTAAAATATGCCGCGCAGGGACAGCGGATTATTATTCCGACGAAATATGTCTACTTTTATATAGAAAAAATTCCTCTGGATTATACCGTTTCCTATGCGGACAGCGGTCAGTCCATATCCCGCACAGGCGCTGCAAATACACTTCCTTCCAGTGCCGGTATCAATCCTTATAAAGGGGAAAACCGCTGGATTGTCATGTCCAAAATGTATTACTGGGCGGAGCAGTTTAGAAAGCTGTTCCCACAGGATATGACCGTCTATTACGAAGATGACGAGTTTATCTGTTACCGGCTGATTCAGAATGAATCCAGCCCGTTTAGTCTTTCGATTGACTATAACTATAACCAGTAAAAATCACCGCTTCGCAGCAAATTGTTCAGGAATAGGAGTATTATGAATCACCAGATGTTGACAAAGAGAATTTATTTTACCATCAGCTGTATTATGCTGCTCGTACTGTTTCTGTTTCAGGGATCAAGTCTTGTACGACAGAAATATAACCGTTACGATGAAAATATCTACGCAAATGAAACGGCTCCTTTTGATGCCGGTACACAATTTACGGTTCAGACAGATTCTGCCGCCGTACTGTCGGATTCGCATGCTTTTGTCGTCTTTATCGGCGATACGGATTCTGCATCCGGTACAACAATCCGTCAATGGTGTACCTATACCAAGCGTAATCTTTTGACGTACCGGCAGATTTCGGATTACCGCACCTACCGCGAAAAGCTGCCCGATGCGGTTTTGCTTGATGCCGCCTTTGTAGACTGTAACAGCGATCTTTCTCTTCTTACAACGCTGACCAGTTACGGCATATCCATTGTATGGTGCAGCCTGCCGGATTTTAATACGATTGAAAACAACAGTGTCCTGATGGATTTTTTAGGCATTGCAAATGCAGTGTCTCCATCGCTTACCGTATCCGGTTATAAGCTCTACAGCGGTTTTTTACTGGGCGGTGAATCCTGGTATATTGCAAACAATGAAGACGAAGAAAAATATCAGGACTTTTCTCTGGATATGCCGTGGTATATTCCGGGAAATGCCACCAAGACTTATATGGCGGCAGAACTGGACAGTTCCGTATACGGCACGATTAAAACAGAAGACCGTCCTGCCGTATTCTGGCGGAAAAGTCTTGAAAACGCTTACATTTTCTGTGTCAACGGAGATTACCTGTCGGATACCGGGGGATTTGGCATTTTAAATGCCATTCTTTATGAATTAAAGGACTATGCCGTTACACCGGTTGTCAATGCACAGACCGTTTCCATTATCAATTATCCTGTTCTTGCTTTTGAACAGGAAGATGCCATGGATGCCGGTTACAGCCGCAACACTGCTTCGGTACTTGAAAATGTCATCTGGCCGGATATTTCCACACTGTCAGAGTATTTAAACAGCCGCTTTACCTTTTTGTTTACACCGCAGTTTCATTATCAGGATGAACACGAGCCGGTATCGCAGGAACTGGAGTATTTTTTCCGCCTGTTACATGAAAAACAGTTTGAAGCCGGGCTGTCTTCCACAAGAGATACGGATACCTCCATCCGCGAAAAGCTGCAAAAAGATACTTCTGTTTACCGCACTTTTTTACAGCACTACCGTTTTCTTTCTCTTTATGCAAAGGAAAGTGAGATTTCCGAAGTTTTAAACGGCTCACCGGAACTGACAAATACACTGCAGACTATTGTTACCGAAAAAAGCAGCAATGACGGGAATTGTTTATTTGCGTATGTGGGAAATGATGTTTTGCAGATGAAACTTTTGTCAGACGGCACTGCCTACAGTTATAAAAATGATTTTATACAAAAAAGCTTAAATACGGCACTTGCTTATTCAAGTATCGGTGTTGACTGTACGGAAATCTGTAATCCGAAGGAGGATGATGAAAATGTGCTGTGGGATAAATTTTACCAGAAAACGGCGACAACACTGGCAGCCTATCTACCGCCTAAATCGGTTTATCAAAGCTGTACGGTCACTCAGGCAGCCAGCCGTATCCGCGCCTTTTTAGCCGTGGATTACAGCAGTATGCGCACCGGTAATACCATTACACTGCAAATCAAAAACCGCAGTGAAGACACTTTCTTTATGCTGCGCCTGCACAATGAAGAAATTGAAGACATAGACTGTGCCGCTGCTGAAAAGATTGAGGATGGTGCTTATCTTATCACTCCGGAGCGTGATACCGTAACCATATCGCTTAAAAAATAAGGAAAGGAGCAGTTTATGAAAATATGTATTATTGCTGAAGGATGTTACCCTTACGTTGTCGGCGGGGTTTCCGGCTGGATTAACAATCTGATCTGCTCTTTTCCCCGCGTCAGTTTTAGTGTCCTTGCAATTATTTCCGACAGAAGCATCAGCAAAAAATTCCAGTATACCCTGCCGGAAAATGTCACCGAAGTACACGAAGTTTACTTAAATGACTGTGAGTGGACCGGTAAGGGAAAGTCACGGAAGCACTGCCATCTGTCTGCAAAAGAAGCTGCCGCCTTAAAAAGCCTGCTGCTTGGCAAAGATACTGACTGGGTAACACTGACAACACTGCTGCAAAGCCGGAAGTTTTCTTTAAATGCCCTGCTGATGGGACCGGATTTTTTAGATGCCGTTATTGAATGTTACGAAGAAAAACACAGTGAAATTGTCTTTTCCGACTTTTTATGGACAATGCGCTCCATGTACCTGCCGCTTTTTCTTGCCATGCAGTCCGATCTGCCAAAAGCAGATTTATACCACTGTGTCGCAACCGGCTATTCCGGCGTGCTTGGCAGTATGGCAAAACTGCTGCACCCGAAAAGTGCCTTGTTAATTTCGGAACACGGCATTTATACCAGAGAACGTGAAGAAGAAATCATCAAAGCTTCGTGGATACGGGGGCTGTATAAAAATCTGTGGATTGAACAGTTTGCCAAAATGTCGCTGTTTGCTTACCAGACTGCGGATAAAGTCACTTCTTTATTTGAACATGCCCGCACCTTACAGATTGAACTGGGCTGTCCCGAAGAAAAAACGATTGTGACACCCAACGGCATACGTCCCGCACTTTACCGGAATATTCCACAAAAAGACCCGGCAGACCCAATGATTCATATTGGAGCAATTTTACGAGTCACACCGATTAAAGATGTCAAAACACTGATTATGGCATTTGCCTATGCAAAACAGAAAAACCCGCGGTTAAAGCTCTGGATTATGGGACCTGCTGATGAAGACGAAACTTATGCTTCAGAGTGTTTCCGTCTTGTCGGGGATATGCAGATTGAAGATATTGTATTTACCGGCAGGGTACAGGTCAAAGACTACATCGGAAAAATGGACTTTACGATTCTTACCAGTGTCAGCGAAGGCCAGCCGCTTACGATTCTTGAAAGCTTTGCGGCTCACCGCCCGGTGATTGCAACCGATGTCGGTAACTGTAAGGGGCTGTTACTCGGCGAATCCGATGACTTCGGTGAAGCAGGCATTTTAACGCATATTATGAATATCGAGGAAATTGCAAATGCGATGCTGACACTCGCCGCCAATGAAAAAATGCGGCACGAATACGGTGAAAACGGCTACCGCCGCCTGATGAATAAATACACCATCAAACAGATGCGCAGCACCTATGCCGACATTTACAGGGAATTAACAAAGAAAAAAACGTCTTAAAGAAAGGAGCCATTTATGGCAGGGGTTGGTTTAAGATTAAATAAATTTTTTAATAAAAAATCTATGAGCAGCCACATTGCGGGTGCCGGATACAGTGTTGTCATTACCATTGCGCCGATGCTGCTTGTCATTGTAACACTGATTATCATGCAGCGGCTTTTGGGCTACACGCAAGAATCGTATTATGAAAAACAGCTGTTCCAGAACACCGTGCTTTATATTTTTATTTTTTCACTGCTGGCAAGCGCGCCGTTAAATGCCGTTCTTTCAAGATACATTTCCGATGTTATTTTTGAAGAAACTTATGCAGATATTATGCCATGCTATTACCTCGGACTGCTGATACAGACTCTTTTTTGCTGCCTGATGGGGATTCCGTTCTGTCTGCATGAGTGGCTCTCTGGCGGAGTACGCCCGGCATACGTTTTTATATCCTTTTGCTGTTTTATCGCATTGTCCTTTATTTTTTATACGATGATGTATTTATCAATCTGCAAGGACTATATAAAGATTTCACTTTTTTATGCTGTTGGAAGTATAATCAGCCTTTTCTTATCGTTATTTTTGGTATATTATATAGGTATCAGTGTCTGTATGTCCATGCTGCTTGCTCTGACTGCCGGCTTTTTAATTACGGCATCCCTTGGATTAGCACTGCTTACGCAGTATTTTACGGAATACAGCCACCAATATAAAAAAATACTGAAACACATTGCAAAATACCGGAAACTGATTCTTGCCAATACTTTTTACACACTCGGACTGTTCGTGCATAATTTTGTATTCTGGACATCTGATTTACAAATCCGGACTGCCGGTTCTTTCGTGTGTGCTGAAACGTATGATTATGCTTCATGCGTGGCGATGTTTACGAACATTTCTGCAAGCATTATTTTTATTGTTTTGGTTGAAATGAAATTCAATGCCAGATACAAACAGTATTCGGAAGCCATTATCGGCGGACGGCTGCTTGACATTCAAAAAACCGGCATGCGTATGTTCCGTCTGCTTGCAGATGAACTGATGTCTTTGGTGCGGATTCAGTTTATTATTTCAACCGTGCTTTTTTTAGTCAGCCTGATTGTGCTTCAGCGCTTCGGCTATACCGGCACGATTATTCAGGTATACCCGTGCCTTGCCGCCGGATATTTTATCCTGTTTTTAATGTATCCGGTCTTTTTGTTTTTATATTATTTTAACGACTTAAACGGTGCTTTGTATACCGGCTGTATTTTCTGTCTGATGACACTGGCTGCAAGTATCTGTCTGTTAAATACCAGTCCCGTCTGGTATGGCGGCGGACTGACAATTGGTGCATTTGCCGGATGGACATTTTCATATTTCAGACTGTGCCGGCTGGAAAAGCATATGAAAAACCATATTTTCTGCAACGGTACGATTATAAAACAGGTTTCCGGCACCCGCCCAAGCGGACAGGTGTACCCGGATACGCAAAAATGAAACCCCGCACTAAGAAAGGAGAAATTATACTATGCCGCCTATAATACCTCGCATAATACTCATTGTATTCGGAATCCTGCTGTTTGTCTGTGCAATGCTGTCTTATGCCGGAAAAAAATTAAAAGAAGGCTTTTTACTGGGGTGGTGTCTGTTTGCACTGTTTTTTATTCTTGCAGGCATTATTCCGGCACTCAGCTTCTGTACCGGGACTTTCGCTGTTTTTTCCGGTCCTGCACAGATGATTTTATCCGCCTTTCTGGTCCTGTTTTTGTTTAAGATTTCCGAATATGTTTCTGTTTTAAGCCGCAAAAATCAGGAACTTGCCATGCAGGTTTCCCTTTTAAACCAGGAAAATGAACGGATTCTTACAGAATTACAGCAGCTGACCGGAAAAAACAAAACAGAACTTTAATATTGGAGTACATATGAAGAAAAAAATTTTATTTGTAATCAATACACTGGGACGCGCCGGTGCGGAAACCGCGCTGATAACCTTGTTAAAAAAACTGCCTGAAAACGAATATGATATTTCTTTATATGTATTGTGCGGACAAGGAGAACTCGTCCGTGAACTGCCCACCTATGTCCACCTGCTCAACCGTCATTTCTGTGGGGAATCGGTCTTATCTAAAAAAGGAAAATTTCTTCTTTTTAAGACAGTACTCATAAAAAATTTCTGCCATGGTGCATTTTTTCATAACCTGTCCTATCTGTTTTTAAACCGCAAAAACACACCGCTTGAAAAGCTGCTGTGGCGGATTGTATCAGACGGGTCTGAACGGTTTGACACGCATTTTGACTTAGCGGTTTCTTATATTGAGGGCGGTTCTGCCTACTATGTGCACGATCATGTATCTGCCGCTAAAAAAGCGGCTTTTGTCCATGTTGACTATGTACAGGCAGGATATACACGCAGACTGGATAAGGACTGTTATGTGGATTTTGACAGGATTTTTGCAGTTTCCGATGAAACAGCCGGTGTGCTTGCCGGTGTCTATCCAGAATGTCAGCAGAAGCTTTCGGTTTTTCACAACCTGATTGACACCGAAACAATCCGGCAAAAGGCACTTTTACCTGCCGAAAAATCCATGCATGAAGGAATCCGTCTGCTGACGGTTGGCAGGCTGACACCACAGAAAGGATTTGACTGTGCAGTTTATGCCCTCAAACTGCTGTTAGAAAAGCAGTACCCGGTGTACTGGTATATTATCGGGGAAGGTCCGGAATACGGCAGACTCACACAGCTTGCCCGGTCACTGCACGTAGAAGACCATTTTATTTTTTTAGGAATGCAGACCAATCCGTATCCGTATTTTAAAATGGCAGATTTTTATATTCATGCAACCCGTTTTGAAGGCAAGAGCATTGCCATACAGGAAGCACAGGTGCTTGGCTGTGCTATTGCGGCATCCGACTGCAGCGGAAACCGCGAACAGATTGTTTCCGGTGTAGACGGTCTGCTTTGTCCGTTTTCACCGGAAGGCATTGCAAATGCGGTGGAATATCTGATAGAGCATCCGCAGACTGCCGAAAGTTTTGGCAGGGAGGCAGCACAAAAAGCCTGCCATTTTGAAAACGATATTCATATGATTCGTGATTTACTTTACTCACCTTAAGCTATAATGCAAATCTTACAGGGATAATTGCGGAGGACAAATTAATGCAGAAAGAAGTTTTAATTATTATACCTGCTTATAATGAAGAAAAAAATATTTCCAAGGTCTTAGACCGTCTGGAGCAGCCTGAAATTGCTGAATTTGCTGATATTCTGGTTATGAATGATGCTTCTTCGGATAACACCAACTGGATCGTCAAAGCAAGACACCACGCCGTTGTCACGCATGTATTTAATCTCGGCTACGGCAGTGCCTTACAGCTCGGTTATAAGTATGCAATCCGCTGTAATTACCGCTATGTCATTCAGATGGATGCAGACGGACAGCACGATGCCGGTAATTTAATCAATCTGTACCGTGCGTTAAAGACGCCTGATGAAAACGGTGTTTATCCCGATATTGTACTGGGGTCACGCTATTTAAACGACAGTCCGTACTTTGAAACCTCGGCTTTAAAACGTTTTGCATTTTTCTTATTCCGCCATATTATCAAGTGGTCAACAGGACGTACCATCATGGACCCGACAACGGGATTACAGGGATTAAGCCGCCGTGCCGCCTTGTGCTATTCAAAATTCGGCAATTTTGATGAAAAGTACCCGGATGCAAATATGATTACCAATATGCTTTTATCAGATTTTAATATTGTGGAAATTCCGGCGGTCATGCATTTAAGAGAACACGGAAAGAGCATGCACTCCGGTTTAAAACCAATCGGCTATATGTTTCATATGTTTTTTAGTATTCTTGCCGTTTTAATCCGGCAGAAAATCTTTAAAAATGTACCGAAAGCGGAGCGTTATAACAATGATATTCAAAAAACACAATAAATTTAAGCCGTATCTATCCATTGAAAAAGCAGATGACCACACGGTTAATCCCAAAAGAGGGTGGTACAGCATTTATCCGTTTACCCTCCCGGAACGTCCTGATTTTGAGGAATTGCAGTGGTGTTTAAAAAAACAGGAATCCCTGTGCCTGGTACGTGTCTGTATCGGAAATTATGCTGCACGCAGTTTTGATACACCGGCACTTACGGTTTTTGAAGAAATTTTGTCTTTTTTTGCCCGTCATAACAAAGACATGATCTTGCGGATTATCTATGATGATGAAGGAAAAGGCATGGAACACGAACCTGCTGGACTTTCACAAATCCAGTCCCATATGGACCAGCTTGGCAGTATCATTTACAAATATGCTGCACATATCTACACTACACAGGGACTTTTTATCGGAAGCTGGGGAGAAATGCATACTTCCAAATTCTGCGACAGACAAAGCCTCTGTCGTCTGATAGACAGCTTTTATCATGCCACAAAAGGCGCTGTCGCCATGGCAGTGCGCACGCCCGCACAGCTGCGCAGTCTTGAAACGGGACTGTCTGAATATACGGATACCGGCACACGCGGACGGATTCTTTCCCTGACCGGACTGTATAACGATGCCATCACCGGCTCTGAAACCGACTACGGCACTTATGCCGCCGGGGATACCGTCTCCGGTAATATTCCCTCTGATAATGTGTCTTGGGGGAACGTAAACTCCGGTGACGGAAAGTGGAGCAGGAGCGCAGAGCTTTCTTTTCAACAGGAACGGTGTATGCAGGTTTATAACGGTGGGGAGGTTATCATGCCGAATCCATACAATGACGGGGATATCGCAATTGAAACGCTCACCAAAATGCACGTTTCTTACCTGAACAGCCAATATGACGGCACCGTACTTCAAAAATGGAAAGAACAAAAGACAGACAGAACTGAATCCGTCTTTGAACAAATCGACCGCCGTCTGGGGTATTGTCTGGTTTTATCCGCTGTCAAAGCGGCAGATAAAAACTGTTCCAAATTTATAATTACCATAAAAAATACCGGCTTTGCCGCCCTGTATGAGCCGGTCATTTTAACACTGTCTGCTGTCTGCTGTACGACTGATAATATAAATAATGCACCCTGTCTGCCGTCAGAAAACATCGTACTTGGCAGGCGTGAGATTGCAAAACTCCCGGCGGGAGAGCAGTGTATCGTATCCGTTGACTGCCCGCTTATAGCACTTTCTTCCGGTCAGTATAAACTAACTGTTTCCATGGCATTGAAACGCAGTCAAAAAAAAGTCTTTTTTGATAACTGTGATACAGTGGGAATCCTGACGGTCATATAAATTTACGCCTGTATTTTGTTGTCTGTTTGATTCCATATCGGAACTCTATTTACTCAAATATAAAGGTAGCACACAGGTATCCGTTTTCCGTCGGTTCTTCTGTGAGTGCAAATCGGATTTGTTCACCGCTCTTTGGACTGCTCATTTTCAGATAAACCTGATAAGTTCCCTTTGCAATGTGCAAAAACACCGGACAGGAGAGTGTAACTAGGCTGTCCGGCTGTAATGCTGTGGTTGAGAACTGTTCACCCAGATTCTGTGTCTGTATGATATTTCCCTCCATGTCACATATCCGCAGTTCTGTCGTAAAATCATAATATGCCGGTGCAAAGCCGGTATTTTTTATTGAAAACGTAAGCTGTGCCGTCTGTCCAAACATTTTATAAGAAAATGCCGTCCCGCTGATTTCATAGCGGTAACCTAAATGCGCGCCAATATAATCATAACCTGTCGTGTCTTCATACGGCTGATTTTTCCATTTTTTTAAAACCTTTTCATCATACATACGGTTTAAATACGATACGTGCATTGTCTGCAATGTATTCATTGCATTTTCAACGTCATTGTAAACGGTATCGGATACGACTTCGCCGCCGTTTGGCACGGTAAGACAAACTTCATCCTGATAAGAAAGTTCACGGCTTCTGTTGGTATACGTTCCCAAATCCGACTCCGATGCCATAATACCGTCATTAAACAGCCCTGTTTTTATAACCGCCGCCTGTCCTTCATCCAGATGATCCGCCGCCAAAACTGCACGAAGCTGAGCCGGTGTACGTACTGCCATATAAATTTCATCATCCAGACTGCCCCGCAAAACCGTAAAAAGCTGTATCTGTTCCTCTTCGGATGAAAAACGGGAGTGGTGCATTTCACCGTAATTTCCTATAAAAATTCCCTGCACCAGATAGATATTGTCTTTATGCTCATTCAGTATTTGTGCGCACTGCCGCATATGATTCTCAATCTGTGAAATGTCGTTTGGCTCGGTGCTTTGCGGATTGCCGTCCCAGTCATATAAAAAACGCAGAATCAGGCTGCAGGAGCTTTCTTCCCAGCGGGTAAGGATATGTTCCAGCTCTGCCAGCGCATTTTCGGTAAGGTCACGGTCTGCAAACTGTTTTAAATTGATTTGAAGCAGCGCCAGCCGGTCATTGGCACTTTCACTCTGTGCAACAGCCGCAGAAATCTTTGTATCCAAGACACTCCATGCCGGATTCTGTCCGGCCGTCTGACTTTCGTCCGTCAGCGTATAGCCGTAAATCTGATACCAGCCACAGTACGGATTGTGCAGAACTTCCTGTGTCACCGTTAAATCTGCCTGCGTCCACACCGGCTTTTTATTGTATACAAAATACAAACACAGTCCAGCTGTTCCTAAAATCACCACAATCACACAGACTGCAAGAATACAGACTGCCCGGCGGGTTATCTGCAAATTTCTATTTTCCGGTTTATTTTTCATTGCATTTACCTTTCTAATTCATTGCAACATATGATATAATACAGAAACTAAGGCGGTAAATCCTTGAAAATACAGGGTTTACCGCCTTTTTTGTTTCTAATTTGTTACTGGTTCAGTGCAAAAAATATTATTTTAATAGGGCAATGGTGTCCCGTAACTGTTCAATAGTCTTGTGATTATACACCCTGTTTCCTACATCCTTTGACTTGTGACCCATCAGCATATCAATACACTTTCTGTTTCCTTTTGCGTTGTCAAGAAGTGTTTCAAAGGTGTGTCGTGCTTCATGTGGTGTCTTGTCTGCACCTATCTTTTCCATGACTTCACCCCAACACTTATAGTAATTTGCCTGACTGAACTTTTTACCCTGATAAGTGAACAGGTACTTGTTTCCTTCATCAACCAGTGCTTTCACAAATGGTCTGATTCGTTCATGTATCGGAATAATACGGCACTTTCCGGCAGCGGTCTTGATACCACCTTCAAAGTACCATTCCTTGATGTTCACCTGTTCTGTTTTCATCCCAAGCAATTCTTGAAGTCTGAAGCCTGTGTAAATATAAATCAGCACGGTGTTCACCCAAGGTTCATCTTTGATTTTCCAAAGTGCTGCAATCTGTTCATCAGTAAATGGCGCCCTGTTGGTTTCAGGTATTGGTGGGGCGGTGGTTATTTGTGAATACATTTTATCTATCAGGTCAATTTCAAATGCAAACCTGTCAAGGTGTCCGAACAAGTTCTTGATCGCCCATTGTGTAGAGTATGCACACCCGCAGTTGTCAATGCAGTCTTGCATCTGATAGGATTTCATTGACCTGTACTTCACACCGTAGTATTTGGAACAGTGCTTGAACGCTGCTCGCAAGGACTGCTGATTTGATTTTCCTAACTTTGGCAACTTGATTTCAGACCAACGCTGATAGAGTACAACCAAGGTCACCTTTTCCCGGTCAATATCCCAAGGGTTGTTGTTATATTCAGCCAATAGAATGTTCGCCTTTTCTTCTGATTCTGCATAACCTATTGGTGACTGTTTGGCGTGTCCTTCTTCATCATAGATTGTTACCTTGGCAACCCAAGGGCGTGACCTATGACCTTTTAGTTTGGTTACGCATCCGTAACCGTTTGGGTTTCTTCTTCCCATGTATATCATTCCTTCCTGATTGAAATTTCATGGAATGGATGATATAATTGTATCTGCATAGCCTATATCATCCTATTCCTTGGTATAGAGTTATTAGAACCCTGACCGCTGCAACGGTTGGGGTTCATTTTTGTTCAGTTCTTACAATGTAACCTGATGTATTTTTCCCAATCTGAAATATGTTTGATAAAATCTTCAACTTCACCATCTATTGTTTTAATGGTATATAATCCTTTTAGAATTTGCATCCAGTGTTTCCTTCCTTGTAACTTTATTTTACCAACTGGATAAGTTATATAAGATACAGAAATACAACCGTTACTCATTCGTTCTAACAGGATATTAGCATTTTTATCAGGTGAAATGTACTCATACAGAGCATTGAAAAATTGTTCTTCTTGTTCATTTATTGTGAACTTCTTACCTGTATCAGATTGGGTTGATATAGGATAATTCATTTTCTATCACCTTTTCATGTTCAGTTATAATTCAATGTGTGACGGTGCTGTAACACCGTTGTTCTGTAAGTTCAGAAAATTGCCGTATTCCTTGGCAGTACCCCAAAAAGCAAGCATACCTTTGTCATAGTCCACAACCAAGTAATACTTTTTGACACCCTTCATCTTGGATGTGTTTTTTGCCTGACCGTGATACTTCAACATGAACTTTTCTTCTTCCATTGCTGAAAATGATTTGATTCTGTTTATTGGAAGTGTAACCGTGGTTTCCGGCTTGATTCTTCTGATCTCAAATACATCACCTTTCACTTCAATTCTGCAAGGGTAATCAGTCGCAAACCCTTCAATTCCTTCATAGTGCATTACTGGTGTACCTGATTCTTTTTTCTTTCCAAACATATACTTTTACCTTCCTTTCTTGGTGTGTGGTTACGGTTACGGTTGATGTTCTTATTCTTATATTTTTACTTTTTTATTTTTAATTTAGTATATATGTAAAAAATCTATATAAGAAAACTTGACTGTAACCGTAACAACCGTAACTTTGCCGTAAAATCAACGCTTTAGAACCGTAACCAAAAGCGTAACTAACCGTAACTATCTGAAACTGACATGAATGATATTACCTGACTGTTGGAAAATTATGCCATTTTTTGACCGTCCCTTTTTTCCTTGACAGTATATTTTGGTAGTGCAACTGTATCACGCAATTCTTCCATGATTTTATTTTTACCAGTTTCATTCAACTTGGCAAACAGTTCAACCAGTTCATACGCACCTGAACCGTAACACTTTTCAAGCAGATCACAAACCCGTTCCTTCTGTTCCAATTCCTTTCTGTTTATTTCCATTGGTACATCATGCCCCATAAGCCAAGCAACATTGACATTCAAGGCTTGTGCCAATTTATACAGTGCATCTTGCATTGGTTCATATTTACCGTTTTTATATTGGCTGATTTGTGCCTTATCAAGTCCTGACCTTTCCGCAACATCAACCTGTCGTAATCCTCTGATGTTCATTGCTTCAATAAAGCGGTGCTGAAATGTATCAGGCATTAGTGAACACCCCCTTTCTTATATATTATTGTTCACCCTCATTATAAAGCAAAGTTAAGACTTTTTCAATCAAACTTGAAAAAAAGTTAAGAAAACTTAAAAATAACTGTTGACATATTTTTCCACTGGTGATAAGATAAAGCTAAGTTAAGAGTTCTTAACTTACAGAAATAAAGCAAGTAGGAAGGAACGGGTGAAGTGATAGGGCTACACGCAAGTGACATGGTGGTCAGGCTGCCGGATAGCAGACAGAGCGTGTGAAGAATAAACAAGACCCGTCAAAGTAGTTGAAGAAAACAGGAACGGTAGGGCAAGAAAGCAAAGTGTTCAGAATTAGTTCTGACAGGCTGAACCAAACAGCACTTTACCCCTATACCAAGAAACCGTTAAGTGGAAGAATCAACCGCACGAGATGACACAGCACTTTGTTTCAACTGGAACTGAAACCAGTATAAAAATAAAACACCCCTACAATTAACCGGGTTCAGAACAGGGTAGCCGGAAGGTGTGCAAGTTCCCCGACTTGCAAGGCGGTCATGTGAAGCACCTAACGAATGAAACCGCCTATAAAAAAGAACTGTTGCAGCAGTTCCGGGGAAAAGAACCAAGGAATAGGATTTTATTAGAATTGAGGTGAAAAGGTATGATTTATACAGTATTTCCAAAGGAAGATGGAGAAATGCCACAGGACTTTGACACATATTCAGAAGCAAGAGATTTTGCAGAAGAAGAATATGGTGAAGGTAATTACACTATTGAATCAGCTTAATGATTAGGATTTCAGTTCTTTCAAAAAATTGTCTATTGTGTATAGGTCAACAGGTTTTGGTGGTTTTAATGTGAAACCCCGGCGGTTTGAACAGCACCGTTCAAAAAGTTCAATGATGTGTAACAGGTTATCAGATTTTAATGTGAAATCTGATAAAGGAAAGACACCCCTGATGTAATAAGGTGTGCTGGCAATAGACAACTTTTTGAAAGAACTGGGAAAGGATAAAGGCAATGATTAAGTATTTAAGTTTATTCAGCGGAATAGGTGCTTTTGAAAAAGCATTGCAAAGATTAGAAATTCCGTATGAATTGGTTGGGTATTGTGAAATTAACAAATATGCTTCAAAGGCTTATTCACTTCTTCATAGTGTGCCGGAATCAATGAATTTTGGAGATATAACACAGTTAGATGAAACACAGTTGCCGGATGACATTGATTTAATTACATACGGTTTCCCTTGTCAGGATATATCACTTGCCGGACAACAAAAAGGGTTACTGAATGATGATGGTACAAAAACAAGATCAGGGTTGTTCTTTGATGCACTTAGAATCATTGAACATACACAACCACAGATTGCAATAGCGGAAAATGTAAAAAATCTTACATCACAGAAATTTTCTGAACAATTTGATACGGTTTTAAGCAGTTTGGAGAATGTGGGTTACAACAATTACTGGAAAGTGCTGAATGCAAAAGATTATGAAGTACCGCAAAACAGAGAAAGAGTATTCATAATTAGCATCAGAAAAGATATTGATACAGGTGTTTTTGAATTTCCTGACCCCGTACCTTTGAAAAAATGTTTGAAAGACTTACTTGAAGATTCTGTTGAAGAAAAGTATTATGTTGACCCTGAACGGGTCAAAAATCTGATTCCACAACTGACAGAAAAGCAAATTTCAAATACAGTTAGGGGGGGGACGGGGTTCAGTAGACCGTCACACTTGGGATATGATAGCAGTTCAGAAGTCATCAAAATAGGTGTTACTGGTACACATCAGAAAGATGGTGTATATGACCCGGACGGAATCAGCACTACACTGTTATCAAGTCATTATAAGCAACCTATTCAAATTGTTGAAAGGAAAGATTAAGGGTGAATGAAGATAAAAATATTATATTCTTGGGAAATGTATTTCCAACTAAAACACGCAAGAACCCCAATCAAGGGCGTGTTTATTCCCCGGAAGGACTCGCCCCTTGTCTTAATACAACAGGGGGGGGAATCGTGAACCAATGATATTAGTTAGAGCCAATACAAAGAAAGGCTATGAGGTAGCTGAACTTGGTGATTCAATCAATTTAGAATATCCAAACAGCACAACAAGGCGTGGAAGGGTTGGAAAGCAAATTGCACAAACAATCACAACTTCCCCACAACAGGGGGGTGTAGTGTTGAAACCGACAGTGAAAGGGATGAATGATATGGTTGAACCAGTCAACCCTATGCCGGACGGTACTTGTAGAACTATAAAAAACCAATATTACAAAACCAGTCAGGCAAATTTTGAAAGATCAACAACATTTGGCGTAACAGGGGTACAAGACGGACTGGCAATAAGAAAGTTGACACCAAAAGAATGTTTTAGACTAATGGGGTTTGATGATTCTGATGTTGACCTGTTGATGCAGAATGGGATTTCAAACACGCAACTGTATAAAATGGCGGGAAATTCCATTGTTGTCAATGTACTTGAATTTATATTTTGTCAGATATTTGATGACAGCAATAAAATATGGGTTTGAAAGAAGGTGGTTATGTGAAGAAAATAGTTGCAGCATGGATTGAGCAGATTCTTGAATTTCCAACCAAACTTGAATACCTTGCGTACATAGAAAGCCTGAAAAAAGGCAAACCGCAGAAGTTCAAGGAAACATCATTTGAACAGTTGGAATCAGGGGTTGTTAGAATAACGATCAGGAAACAGTATAACAACAATGCGTTCCCTGATGATGAAAAGGAAGGTGAAGAAAGTGTTTGATTATTCAAAGTTAAGAGGAAAAATCAAGGAAGTGTTTGGAACACAGGCAAAGTTTGCTAAAGCAATGGGAATGTCAACCGTGACATTATCTGCAAAATTGAACGGAACAGTTCAGTTCACTGCACCTGAAATGAACAAGGCGTGTGAAGTCCTTGGTGTTTCGGTGGAATTTATTCCACTATATTTTTTTACCGAAAAAGTTAAGACTTCTTAACTTGAAGAAAGGATAGGTGATAAATTATGAAATTCAGCGAAAAGTTGAAACAGGCTATGCAGCAGTTAGGAATCAATCAGGTACAGGTTGTTGGATTGACCGGGAAAAGTAAGGGGTCAATCAGTATGTACCTGAATGACAAAACAGTTCCGTCAGGACAGGTTCAAAGTGATATTGCAGTAGCACTTGGATTGCCGGCAGATTACTTTGAACAGGAAGAATCCACTGTGACCTTCAAACCTTCCAAGTGTGAAGATGGCATCCCAACCTTGACAGTCGGAGAAGTTGCCAAGTTGATGCATAAGCACACAAACACAATAGCACTTGGTTTACAACAGGGGGTTTTTCCTTGGGGGTATGCAATTCATACCAGTGAACACCGTTGGTCATATTTTATCAATGCAAAGCGTTTTGCAGAAATTGAAGGAATTGCCGTATAAGGTGATGATTTTATGCAGATAGGTGACAAAGTAAAGATCATTTCTTACAGCAGAAATCGCAAGCTTGAAGGGTTAAGTGGTGTAATCACAAGGGAATATAAAGGTATTTTCGGCGTAATGGTTGAAGGTCATAAAAACCATAACAGTCAATACGGTTGTTACTGGTTAAGAAAGGATCAGATCATTTTATTTGGAATTGAAGAAAGTGAGGATGAAGAAATGTTTGGAGATTATAAAACCGTACAGGTATCTTTTCTGAATGATAATGAAAGAGGACAGGTGTGTATGTCAAAGTATGCGATGTATGACAACTATGAAGTTGGCGATGTAGTGGTAGTTAAAACAGGGCATCACGGTTTGGCGGTCGCAAAGATTGCAAGTATTGATGATACTGTTTCAAGGGTTGCAAGTGGTCGTGAGATTGTCACAAAGGTTGATATGGGTACATACGAAAATCGTGTTGCGGCAAGAAAACGTGTGTCAGAATTAAAGACAGCTATGGACGTAAGAATCAATAAATTGCAGCGTATGGCGGTGCTTGAAATGTTTTCGGAAAAAGATTCTGAAATGAAAGTATTACTTGATGAATATAAGTCATTGACGGAACAGAAAGGTGAGGTGCAGAAAGATGGAGAATAATACCGTTCAGAATGTAGTGCATGGGTTCAAGGAAGATGAATGATCTGCACCTTATGCCCCATCAGGAAGATGCACTAAACAGAACTGAACAGTTCAACCGTTGTGCGTATTATCTTGATATGGGACTGGGTAAAACCTTTGTAGGTGCTGAAAAAATGTATTTGCTGAACAATACAGTAAACCTGATCGTATGCCAAAAGTCAAAGGTTGATGATTGGGTTGATCATATGAAAACGTATTACCCGGAATACCGGGTTATGAACCTGACAAAGAAAAGTGAAGCAATCAATTTCAGGACACTTGTTGATACCGAAGAATTATACAACAAGGATGTTCAGATTATAGGCGTTATCAATTATGAAACAGCGTTCCGGCGGGATTGGTTATTGAACTTACTGGGTTTTACCCTGATGCTTGATGAATCAAGTCTTATCACAAATGAAAACGCCAAGCGTTCAAAATTTATTCTGAAAATGAAACCTGAAAGCGTGATTTTGTTATCAGGAACACCAACAGCCGGGAAATATGAAAGGTTGTGGTCACAGGTGCAGTTGTTGGGGTGGAATATCACAAAGAAAGCCTTTTACAACAGTTATGTTGTGACAGAATGGGTTGAGAACGGGGACGGGTTCAAGCGTGAGGTTATCACCGGGTACAAGCACACGGAACACTTGAAAAAGAAACTTGCAAGTTATGGCTGCATCTTTATGAAAACAAGTGAAGTCCTTGAACTTCCTGAACAGACTGAACAGAAAATATTCTTTAAGCCCACTAAGGAATACAGGTATTTCATCAAGAACAGTTACCTGATGTTTGATGATGTTGAACTGGTCGGTGATAACAGTCTGACGAAAATGTTATATGCCCGGCAGTTATGCGGGCAGTATCACAAGGAAAAATTGCAAGGCTTGCGGGACTTGGTTGAAAGCACACAGGACAGATTGATTGTATTTTACAACTTCACTGCTGAACTTGAAGCAATGCAACAGGTGTTGAATGACCTGAACAGACCCTATTCAGTTGTGAATGGGTCAAAGAAGGACTTGACCGCATACGATCAGGCAGATGATTCAATCACATTCATACAGTATCAAGCCGGGGCAATGGGTGGTAACTATCAGAAAGCAAACAAGATTATTTATTTCACCTTGCCACTTGGCAAAGGGTCATGTGATATGTGGGAACAGTCAAAAAAGCGTATTCACCGCATAGGACAAGCCAAACCGTGCTTTTACTATTACTTACTGGTGAAGGGTACGGTTGAAGAAAGAAACCTTGCAGCGTTGAAAGAAGGAAAGGAACTGACAGATGAACTTTTCAAAAATACTTAACTGGATATTTGGAATCATGGCATTTATCGGTGTATTCCTGATGATCGGTGCAGTCGGTGCATCTGACTATGCGGTTGAAATGGGAATATATGAACCACTTACCGCACACCTGAAAGAATACATCATTGGTGCGATTCTGATAATTCCCGGAATCATAATCACGGAAAGGAGTAATGAAAATTGAACTATTCAAAGAGCATGAGAAAGTCGGCAATGGTCAAAAGGGTCTTGATTCTGATTGGTGTTGCACTTGGTATTGGTTTGGTGATTGGTAATGTATCAGGATATGCCCTGAAAACTCATATAACCGCCAAGGACAAGCAGAAAACAGAAGAACAGACACTTGAACAGTCAAGCACTAAAACCCTTGTATATGGGGCGTATGATGACAGAACATTCACACAGGAAATTTCCCTTGACTGGGGTGTGGGTGACTTAGATTTCACACCGTTTGACTGCAAAATGCCGGAAGAACAACAGGAATTTACATATTACCTTTGTACCGGGTACAACATTGATTTTACCCTTGTTATGGCACTGATTCAGAATGAAAGCAGTTTTGACCCGGCAGTCATCAGCATAACCAATGATTACGGTTATATGCAGATTAATAAAATCAATCATCAATGGTTGACTGATACCCTTGGGGTTACGGATTTCACAGACCCGTATCAGAACATCAGGGCGGGCGTGTTCGTACTTAGAAAACTGTTTGAACGGTATCAAGATACCAACATGGTCTTGATGGCGTACAACATGGGTGAAGATGGTGCTGCCCGGTTATGGGAAAAGGGCATCTATTCAACCGACTATACAGAAAAGATACTGAACTATCAGACACAGTTCAATGAACAGTTGGGCGGTGATTGAAATACTTAGAAAATCTGATTACAGAGATATGGAAAAGTACAAAAAGACAAAGCGTGAACAGCAAAAGAGATATTACCATAAAACACAGGACGCACCAAATAAAAGGAAATACTGGACTGATGAAGAAACTGAACTTGTTATGAAGCATGAAATATCAGATACAGAACTTAGTAAAATGTTGGGGCGTTCAGTAAGAGCAATACAACACAGACGGCACAGATTTTTGTATGGAGAATGAAATCATGGCAGCAGAAAAAAACTTTGAAAATAAGGTCAAGAAGTTTCTAAAGGACGAGGGTGCTTGGGTGCTGAAATACTGGGGTGGTGCTGCTTATACAAAAAGTGGTATTCCTGACCTGTTGGTATGTTTCAACAGTTGGTTTTTGGGAATCGAACTGAAAGCACCAAACGGCAGACCGTCAGACTTGCAGTTATACAACCTTAGAGAAATTGAAAAGGCGGGCGGTATTGGCATCCTGTTATATCCAAAGGACTATGAACAGTTCAAGCAGTTTATTGAACACATTGAACTGGGTGAATTACCAGTCAACTTATACGGTGTTTATCCATTTCTGACAGAATGGAATCAACATAAAAATAATTAAAGGAGTGAAAGAGCATGGCAGCAAAAAAGAAAGTAGATGCAGCGGTTGAAAATACCGCAGAAGTAACACAGGAAACAACTGAACAGGTTCAGGACACAGTTGAACAGGTAGCAGCAGACAATGCAAAGGAACTTGACAATAAGAAGTATGTGGTTAACCACTTACTTTCAACCGAGCGTGAGGGAATGGAAGATCTGATTGCCTACATGGAAGAAATCGGATTCTTTGAAGCACCTTGCAGCGGTGGAAATCACCTTGCTTGTCAGTTCGGTCTTGTTCATCACAGCAGAAACGTGATGATGGCAGCAGAAAACATTGGTTACGCACTTCTTGGCAAGGTCAAGTATGCAGAAATTCGTGATTCAGTCATCATTGCAACAGCATTACATGACCTTGGCAAGTGCGGTGACTTTGGTAAACAGATGTATGTGCCTAACATGATTAAGGACGGCAGACCCACCAAGGCAGAGCCGGAACAGAAATATAAACAGTCTGAAAGCAAGCCTTTCAAGCGTAACCCGGCACTTCTTCCACTTGACCATGCAACCCGCAGCATCAAGTTAGCAACCCTTTTCATTGACCTGACGGAAGATGAGGAGTTTGCAATCAGATACCATGACGGCCTTTATGAGTCTGCAAATTACGGTGTGAAGGGGCATGAAACCCCGCTGTACATGATTCTGCATTTTGCTGATTTGTGGTCAAGCCGGGTGACCGAAGGTTGCACAGATGAAGGGGGTGAAGAATAGTGGCAGATTTTACACATAACGGTCTGACATCACTGGTGAATGCAGTTGATCTATTAAGAAAAAGTGATGTCAAGCGGGTTGACTTAGGGCATGACACCATTGTGTATAAAGTTCCAACCAACAACCCGAAAAAATATACAATTCGTGTTGATATGAAGTTTGATGAAAGTGAGGTATAGAAGTATGGCACAGATGCTTTTAATTATGGGTGAATCAGGTACAGGAAAAAGTACTAGTATGAGAAATTGCGATCCGGCAACAACTGCCGTTGTGAACCCAGTTGGTAAGCCGTTACCGTTCAAGGGTAAGTTTGCAACGCTGAACAGTGAGGTTGAATCACGCAAAATCTGCAAGTTTATGAAGGAACAGGCAGCAGCCGGGAAGAAGTTACTGGTGGTTGATGACTTCCAGTATATTCTTTCAGTCCCTTACATGAACCGTATCAAAGAGAATGGTTGGGACAAGTGGAATGACTTCGGTGCAAATTACTTTGAAATCATTGAGGTGTGCAAGGAACTTCCTGATGATGTGGTGGTTGCTTATATGACCCACACAGAAACACTTGAAAATGGTGTTACTACTATTAAGCTGATCGGAAAGTTACTTCGTGAGAAGATCACCATTGAAGGACTTTTCACCATTGTACTTAGAACAGGCGTGAATGAAGGAAAGTATTACTTCTACACACAGAACAGTGGCAAGGACACCGTGAAGTCACCTATGGGAATGTTCCCGGCATACGCCATTGACAATGATCTGAATTATGTGGCTGATAAAATCCGCAACTTCTATGAGGTCGGTGAGTATAAGACAGATGCAGAAATGGGTCAGGCTGATGTACAGGCTGCATCCGATCTTGAAAAGCCGGATGCAAACGGTAGACGGGCAAGGGGTGGAAAAAAGACCACATCCACAGCAACACCACCTACTACAACAGAGGATGCAGCACCAAAGACAGGCAGAACCGCCCGTAAGACACATGATGAAGTGGTGGCTGAAAATAATCAGAAAATGGCTGATTATATGGCAGAGCGTGACAAGGCTATTGATGCGGTTGCTGATGGGCGTGAAGAAATCACGTTTGATGAAGCGTGTGCAGCAGCGGATTCTGTACCGCAGCCGGAACTTGAAACACCGCCAAGAAGAACCCGCAAGGAAAGAAAGGCAGCAGAACAGGATGGTACAACAAACACCGATTCTGAAAGTGTTGTACTGGATGCAGATACTTACTTCTATGTTCCGGCTGATGACAATTATGTGATGAAGCATAAGGGTGACAAGGTTGACCTGATTGTTGACGGTGTGGAAGTAATGAAGGTTATCAGCAAGGAAGAATTTGGTGAAGGTGTGAAGCGTTTAGCACAGGCGGGTAACCCACAGCCGGAAAATCCTATTGATGGGGCAATGAACCCGCCGGAGAAGGGCAGACGAACAAGAAGAAGTGCAGAACAGGCAAAACCTGATGCAGATACAACAGCGGATGAAACCCCGGCAGTAGATGAACAGCCTACTGGTGGAAGAACCCGCAGAGTAAGAAGAACACGCTAAGAAAGTGAGGTATTAGAACATGAACAATCCTTTTGGTTTACCTGATGACCTGTTTGGTGCAATCCTTGCATCAGCGATTGCAGAAGGAATGAACCCGGCAAACAACCGTACAATGAAAAAGCCGAACCCGGAAGCATCCAAACAGAACGCTACACCGGAAGATGGTGCAAAGGCTGCAAAGAAAATCTATGATTCCTATGTTGCAGTCGGATTCAATGAAGTTCAGGCGTTTGAGTTATTAAAGTTAGTATTAAGCAAATAAGAAAGGTTAAAAGGTGAAATATTATGGCTATTGATTTCAGTGCATTTGATGAAAAGGTTGATTTACAGGAATTACAGAATGAGGTGCAGAACGCACCTGATAATGATTTTGCTGATGTGCCGGATGGTACATATATCATTAGTATTGAGAAGATGGAAATTAAGTTGACCAAGGGACAGGATAAGTTGATGTTTGCAGTTCAGGCAAAGATCAAGGAAGGTGAACAGGCAAACCGCATGATCTTCTTCAACCGTGTTATTTCCGGCAACAGTTCCGCAAAGTGGACGGACGGACAGGCAATCAAGTCTGTATGCACTTGGGTGAACAAGCTGATTGCAGAAGATGACGCACCTGTTGAGTTCGTAAACTATGCAGATTTTGCAGATCAAATTCTTGATGTGTTCCAGTCTATTCAGGGTGCGATTGAAGTTGAGGTTGACTATAAGGCTGATGCTTTCAACCCTATCACAATCAAGGGAGTTTTTGATTGCTAAAAAAATTTTACTTGTAAAGTTAAGAAGCCTTAACTTAAAATGTTATCAGGCGGTGGTGGGATTACACCTTCCACCGCTATTTTCAGAAAGGGTGAATGTAGTGATATTTTATGACTTTGAGGTTTTCAAGGAAGATTGGCTTGCCGTTTTCATCGATGTGACCAAGAAAAAAGAACACGTGATAATCAATAGCCCTGATGAATTAAAAGCCTTATATGAAGCGAATAGCAAGGATATATGGGTAGGTTATAACAACCGCCACTATGACCAGTACATATTTAAGGGGATTCTGTTAGGAATGAACCCCAAAAGAATCAATGACTGGATAATTGTTGAAAAAAAGGAAGGGTGGCAATTTTCATCAGTGTTCAACAAAGTTCCAATGATTAACTATGATGTTATGCCGAACCCCCCGGTTGGTTTGAAAACACTGGAAGGTTTTCTTGGCAGCAATATAAAGGAAACGGATGTTGATTTTAGAATAAACAGGAAATTGACCAAGGAAGAAATTGAAATGACGGTTTTTTACTGCCGGCATGATGTGGAAGAAACCATTAAAGTATTCCTTGAAAAGATAGATGAATTTAATGCAATGCACGGTATCATTCAAGCCTTCCCGGATATTGTGAACCTGTCTGATATAGGGGACAGTGAAGCAAGAATCACTGCAAAAGTGCTTGGTTGTTCCCGCAGATCATTTGAAGATGAATTTGATTTTTACTTTTTGCCGTGCTTGCAACTGAAAAAATATAAATATGTTCAAGACTGGTTTGAACAGAAAAGACAGGACGCCTTGTCAATGGACTTGGCACACATGGATAAATATTTAAAACGTACATGGTACAAGGAACAGGGTCTTGAAACCACGGTTGCGGGTATTCCTCATTCATTCGGTTTTGGCGGTGTTCATGGGGCAACAGCCACACCGATTCATAAGACAGGGCAGTTACTTCATGTTGATGTAAACAACTATTATCCGTCAATACTGATTGCTTGGGGACTGGTTACAAGGGCTGCAACTAATGATAATTATCACCTTGTATATAACACCCGTAAAGAAATGAAGAAAAAACAGGTTGCAGCAGCTAAAGCCGGAAGAAAGGCGGAAGCAAAGCAATGGAAAAAAGCACAGTTGCCATATAAGAAGATGCTGAATGCACTTTCAGGGGCAATGAAAGACGCAACCAACCCGGCATATGACCCACGCAACAATAACTGTATGTGTATCAATGGTCAGTTGATGTTGCTTGACCTGATCGAGCATTTGGAAGTTGTACCGGGTCTTGAACTGATTCAGTCAAACACTGACGGTCTGATCATTTGGATTCCTGACACAGATGAAGCCTTTGAAATGGTTGATGATATTTGTTGGGAGTGGGAACAGCGTTGTTCAACAGATCAGTGTTCAATTCTTCTTGAACTTGACAATATATCAGAAATCTATCAGAAGGACGTAAACAATTATCTTTGGATTGGTACTGATGATGGTGTTGAAAGAATTGGTGCATATGTCAAAGAACTTTCAGCTATTGACTATGATTTACCGATATTGAATAAAGCACTAGTTGACTACATGGTCAAGAAAACCCCGGTTGAACAGACCATCAATCAGTGTGATGACCTGATTATGTTTCAGAAGATTGTCAAGTTGTCAGATAAGTATGATTGGGTAGAACATGAGCATTGCACCCCGCTTGTTAGTCATATAGGCAAAAGAACAATCAAGACGGTATATGAATACCCTGACAAGGACAGATACACATATAAGTCATACAGGGTGTTTGCATCTAACGATCAGAAGGATGGCAGATTGCTGAAACGTAAACAGGTGAAAACCAAAGGTGAAAAATTCGGTAATACACCTGACCACTGTTTCATTTTCAATGATTCAGTTGTTGGGGTAAAAACACCGCCTGAACTTGATAGGCAGTGGTACATAGATTTAGCAAAGAAACGCTTGAAACAATTTGGTGTTGTAGCGTAACACCGGGAAGGAAGGTTTTTCATGGATTTAGAAATCAGATATGAAAATGGTTCAATGACTGTTCATCTTGAAGAATTTTTGAATATCCGCAGCATCACCAAGGTCAGGAAACTGCTGAAACTTATCAGAAGCAGTTTCACCCCGGAATGTGAACAGCAGATTAAAAAATTTGTTCAGAAACAGGCTGAACAATTTGAACAGGTTCAGAAGGAACACAGCATTTACATTGAAGGGTACACGCAAAAGGTCAAGTATGCAGAACAGCAGATCAGGCAGACAAAGCACCGTATTTCACAGATTCAGGCTGATGTTGCCAAGCTGCAATTCATCCGGGATTCACACAGGAAGAACACAAAAGTTTGGAAGGATCGCAATGCTGATGTGAAAAAGTACAGAGAACGTCTGAAAGAACCAAGGGAAACATTAAAGGCGCAGAATGAAGAACTGAAAGAGTTGAAAGCCTTGTTGCGGTCAAGGCAGCAGTCTTTTGACCGTAATATCAGGAACAAAGGATTTTATAAAAAGGTGTTAGAAAACATCACATAAGGTAGGTGATTTTTATGAGAAATGAAATAGATGCAAAGATTAGTGCATATCTAAGGTTAGCTGAATTGTGCGGTACTGGTGATGAAAGTAAGAAAAAATACTACATGGAAAAAGTAGAATCTTTGTTATTACAACATGAAGACTCACTAGAAGATGTATTTTTGCATTATATTGATGATTTCTCACTTGATTTGATAAGAATGTTTACTACATCAGATTTTATTGCCATGTTTGAAAAAGATAAAAACATATCTTTAAGTGACGGTGATTACAAAAAAGTAAAATACATCATATGCAGAATTGTAGGTGATGACTATGAATGAACTTTACAGAGGATATGTAAAACTGAAAGGAAAAGCATCGGTTGAAAAGTTCAAAGGTGTACCAAGTAAGCAATTAAGAACTTTAGAAGAAGCACAAAAATGTGATGAATATGGTGGAGTTTTAGCAAAAAATACTATGTTTATTGACATTGACGATTCTAAACAGGCTGAAATCTTGATGAACATAGTTGAAGAATATCAACTTGATTGCAAGGTAATATGCACCACAAGAGGAAAGCATTTTATATTCAAAAATTCAAAAGTAACAGGATGCTATACCCACGTTTCACTTGCCATTGGATTGACAGCAGACATAAAAACAGGGTTCAAAGATTCATACGAAAAATTAAAGGCAGATGGTGAAGAACGTTTTTGTGAATGGGATATTGAAGAAGGCGGGCAGTATCAGGAAGTACCAAAGTGGTTGTTCCCGGTCAAGGCAACTGCTGATTTCATTGATATGGATGCCGGGGACGGAAGGAATCAGGCACTTTTCAATTATATCTTGACACTGACTGCAAATGATTTCACGGTTGAAGAAACCCGTGAGTGCATCCGCATCCTGAACAAGTTTGTTCTGAAACAACCGCTGTCAGATGATGAACTGGAAGTGATCTTGCGTGATGATGCTTTTCAGAAACCTGTTTTTTTCCTTGGCAGCACATTCCTGTTTGACAAGTTTGCAGTGTTTATGAAGAACACGGCACACGTTATCAAAATCAACGGGCAGTTGCATATATACAAAGACGGTGTGTATTCCAATGGGTACAAAGAAATTGAATCAAACATGATTCAGCACATCCCAAACCTGAAAAAGATGCAACGCCGGGAAGTCCTTGATTACATGGAATTGATTGTTGATGAAAAGGTACAGTCAGATGCAAACCTGATTGCTTTCAATAACGGCATATATGACATTGTGACCGGGGAATTGAAACCATTCAGCACTGATATTGTTATTACAAATAAAATCCCGTGGAACTATGACCCGGATGCTTACAGTGAACTTGCAGACAACACCCTGAACAAATTAGCGTGTGGTGATGCTGCAATCAGGGCATTATTGGAAGAATGTATTGGTTACTGCTTTTACAAGCGTAATGAGTTAGGCAAGGCGTTCATCTTGACTGGTGACAAGTCCAACGGAAAAAGTACATTTTTGGATTGTGTCAAAGCAATCCTTGGTGATCGGAACATATCAGCACTTGACCTGAAAGAACTTGGGGACAGGTTCAACACTTCAATGATGTTCGGCAAATTGGCAAACATTGGTGATGATATTGGTGATGATTTCCTTCAAGGGTCACAGGTCAGTGTGTTTAAGAAGATTGTCACAGGTAATCGCATCAAGGCAGAACGCAAGGGACAAGACCCTTTTGAGTTCAACCCGTTCATCAAGTTACTGTTTTCTGCAAATGACATACCAAGGATGAAGGACAAGACCGGGGCGGTGCTTAGGCGTTTGGTCATTATCCCGTTCAATGCTTCATTCAGCAAGGATGACCCTGATTATGACCCATTCATCAAGTACAAACTGATTCAACAGGACAGTGTTGAATATTTAATCAGGCTTGGTGTGGAAGGTCTGAAAAGAATTATCATCAATGATGAATTTACCAAGTCAGACAAGGTTCAGAACCAGTTGACAGAGTATGAGGAAGAAAACAACCCTATTCTTGCATTTATCAATGACACTGGGGTTGACATGATAGAAAATGAACCAACAAATGAGGTTTACAAGCGGTATCAGGTATTTTGTGCAGACAACAGTATGCAGCCAATGTCAAATATCGTATTTAGTAAGCAGATCAACAAACGTCTTGACTTGGAAATTTCAGTTGTGAAACTGAATGGTCAGACCCGGCGCATTTTTAAAAGTAGAAAGGAGTAAACAAGCATGAAAGTTAAAGAATTAATTAAGCAAATATAATCCTAACGCAGAGGTCGAAGGTGTATATAACAATGAAACGTTCAACGTCAATGAAATTGTGGATAAAACGTTTGCAACATTTTATCCTACGGTACTCATAGGGCTTGAAAATCAAAATTTGAAAGGAAACTAGAAGATGATTAAAGGCAGAAGAGTCTATGACCCATTGACAGATACTTTGAGTACGGGATATTGGATTGTGGACGATAAAGGAAATTATTACCCGATGTGGTAGAAAGGAGCAGAAATGAATATCGATGATTTTATAAAACGTGCGAAAGAAAAAGCAGAAGAATATAAATATCGTGCGAGCTTTTTTGAGAGCAGTAATCCCATGAATACAGCTTGCATTAAAGTCGCAAAAGACCATGAACAGTTAGCTGAATGGCTTGAAAAATCCAAGGAATATCAGCAGCTAGAGAAACAGGGAAAGCTAATCAAGATACCGCTTGAAGCGTACTGCATTGTGGATTTTGAAGTACGAAAAGGCTTTGTATTAGAGGAAACATATCATATGAGTAGAAAACCTTTGCTAGTTGTTCGATATGATGATAACACTCTCAAAAGCCATAGTGGATACTTAGGAATTTCAGTATTCCTCACAGAATCCGAAGCAGAAGAAAAAATGAAAGAATTGCGAGGTGAACCATGAGGGACAAAAGTATTAATATAAACAGCCCCAATAAGCAATGTGGCAACTGTAGATACAGAGTTATGCTTGGAACAAACAGCCAGGGACAGCAGGTCTATGGGTGCAGAAATAAAGAAAAATGTAAGGAGTGTGAAATACATGCAAGATAGATATTTATTCAAAGGAAAGAGAACTGACAATGAAGAATGGGTTCGTGGAAATCTAATTTATACTTTTACTGGCACACCTTATATTGTGACAGAATATGACCATATAATGAATTTCATTGCTATCAATGAAGTAATTCCAGATACAATCTGTCAATGCACAGGTTTAAAAGATAAGAACGGGAATCTGATTTGGGAGAATGATATTGTTGTTTATCGTGATTGTACAGAAGAAATGTATGTGATTGCGTGGGAAACAAATAAGGCTTGCTTTGAATATCAGCAATATTCTAGTTCGATGATGAATTTTGATGAATTGAGCGGTTATGAAGTTGAAGTTGTCGGTAATAAATTTGACTATAAATTTGATGAAGGAGGTGTCAGTCAGTGAAAGGTGGAAGAAATCAGGAAGGATACGCAGACCCAACAGCAGCTATTGCCGTTGGCAGAGTAATAAAAGAACAAAAGAAACAATCTGAATATGAATTACAGGAAACAGAAAAACGAGCGCATAACTTGATTAAGGTTTTGAAATACATTATCAAGACAGCAGGTTTTGAATTAGTCGAACGTATTCAGGTAAAGGACATTAAGACAGGAAAGGTTTATAGATGAAAGAGAATGTTTGGATGATAGAAAATGTATGTGTTACCTGTCAGTATTATGAAAGTTGCAACCGCCCTGAACGGTTTATGAAGTGCATGGGATATAAAAGAGAATTACAGACTGGTGACACAATTCAGTGTGATAATATTGCAACTGATTTCTTGCATGAGAAAGACGATGTTCAAAACTTATGATTGGTGCAGAACTTTATGAACTTACACACCAATACATATCACGGTTGTTGTATTGGGGGCATACTGCCGGGGTTGCCGTGATTGCTGTTCCTAAGTTTGCAGCGGGTCAGCAGTTTGGTCAGATGGTTGTTGCTGATGTAATTTATACAAAGGTGAATGATACACCGTATGATTTTATGCAGTAGTTACGCATAGTTACGGTTGGTTACGGTTCACGGTTACGGTTGAAACCCTTGTAAATACTGGCGGTTACGGTTGGTTACGGTTAAATGTAATTTTCTTATTATTTTTATTTTAATATTTTTATTATAAAGTAAAAAAGTAAAAATATAGAGTATAAGAGTTTAACCGTAACCGTAACTAACCGTAACCAGTAGGAAAATCAAGGCTTTGAAGTGATTTTAAGGTGAATTTTAACCGTAACCGCAAGCGTAACCGTAACAGGGAAAGGGGTATTTTATGAAAACATTATCCGCAAGGGAATATTTAGGACAGTTACAGGAACTTGATACTAATATCAATCAGGACTTAGAACGCCTTGAAGGTATGAAAACCAATGCTTGCAGTACAGGCGGTATTGATTATTCTGCTGAAAGGGTGCAGACAAGTCCGTCAGGTGACAGTTTATGCAAGGCAGTCACAAACTATGTTGCTTTCAATGATGAAATCAATGCAGAGATTGACCGCTTTTCAGATGCCAAGGAACAGATCATCAAGCAGATTAGAGGTCTACACAATGCAAGGTATTCACAGGTGTTGTTCAAGGTGTATGTGCAGTTTAAGAGTTTGAAAGTTGCATCCAGTGAAATGGGTATGTCATACCAGTATGTCAGAAATCTTCACAGAGCGGCACTTGCAAGGTTTGAAGAAACCTATGATAATCTGCATTACTTAACTTGATGTGTATTTACTGTTACTTAAAGTAACAAAAAAGGCGTTTTATGATAGATTTTGTTGTTTCAAGTATATTGTGTATTCTTGAATCTAATGATAGGATGTATCTTGACAGCGTGGGATTGTGAAGGAACGGTTGTTTTTTCACAGTCCTTTTTGTTTATGCCGATATTTGCACCCTGAAATGTAATGTTTCAGGGATTTTTTATTGCAAAAATACATGAAAGGGGTGTTGTTTGATGGCAAAAACGGCAAAATTAACTGAAAAACAGCGGCGTTTTGTTGAAGAATACCTGATTGACCTGAACGCAACACAAGCAGCCATTCGTGCGGGTTATTCGGCAAAAACAGCAGATCAGCAAGGTTCAAGGATGTTGGCAAATGTCAAGGTTCAACAGGCAATTAGTGTTGCAATGGCAGAACGCAGCAAAAGAACAGGAATCAATCAGGACAGGGTTGTTTTAGAACTTGCCCGCATTGCTTTTGTGAAGATGACAGACCTTGTTGACAGTCACGGAAGAATAAAAGACGGTGCATCAGAAGATGACCTTGCTTGTATTGAATCCGTGAAATATAAACAGTCTGAATCAGAAACCGGGTCAAGTGTTGAAAGGGAAGTGAAGATTTCACCAAAACTGAAAGCACTTGAATTGCTTGGTAAGCATTTGGGTATGTGGAATGACAAGATTGATGTGAATATCACACAGCCTATTGTTATCACTGGTGAAGATGCCCTTGAAGATTAGGCGGTGATCGTCTATGGTCAAGAACAGAATATCTTCACAATATGTTTTTGGGTATCAGAAGTTTATCCTGTACCCGGAAGATTACAAGGCTACAAAGTCCGGCAAGAAGAAAGTGCTACTACCTAAACTGGTTGGTAAGGGTTACGGTACTTTTTGGCGTTGGAAAGGTAGATATAGGGTATGCAAGGGCAGCCGTGCATCCAAGAAATCAAAAACAACTGCCCTTTGGTACATCACCAATATGATGAAGTACCCACAGGCAAATACCCTTGTGGTCAGGAAAACATTCAGAACATTGAAAGATTCCTGTTTCACAGAATTGAAGTGGGCGATTCACCGCCTTGGTGTTGATGCCTTTTGGGAAATCAAAGAATCACCACTTGAAATGACCTATAAACCGACAGGTCAAAAGATTTATTTTAGGGGACTGGATGACCCCCTGAAAGTAACATCAATAACCGTTGACATTGGTTGTTTGTGTTGGATGTGGATTGAAGAAGCCTATGAAATCAGTTCAGAAGATGATTTCAATATGCTTGATGAATCAATCCGTGGTGCTGTTCCTGACGGTTCAGGACTGTTCAAGCAAATAACCCTTACACTGAACCCGTGGAATGAACACCACTGGATAAAGAAGCGGTTTTTTGATAACACAGATGATGAAACCCTTGCAATGACCACCAATTACAAGTGCAATGAATGGTTGGATAAGGCAGACTTAAAAGTCTTTGAAACCATGAAGAAGCAGAACCCAAGGCGTTACAAAGTAGCGGGTCTTGGTGATTGGGGTATTGTAGACGGTCTTGTCTATGAAAATTGGGAAGAAAAGGCGTTTAGTGTTGATGAAGTCAAGAAGATAAGCGGTGTCAAGTCTGTATTTGGTCTTGACTTCGGTTATACAAATGACCCTTCTGCACTGTTTTGTGGTCTGATAGATCAGTCAAGTAAGACTATTTGGGTCTTTGATGAAATGTATCAGCCGGGTATGAGTAATGAAGCCATTGCCGAACAGGTTCAGCGGATGGGATATGTGAAAGAGAAAATCACAGCCGATTCAGCAGAACCAAAGAGCATTGACCGCTTGCGTGAACTGGGTCTGAAAGGAATCAGGAAAGCAAGGAAGGGCAAGGACAGCATCAACAACGGCATTGACTTCATACAGGATTATCACATTATCATTCATCCCCGTTGCGTGAATTTCATCACAGAGATCAGCAACTATCAGTGGGATAAGGATGCTAAGACGGGCAAGAAACTGAACCGCCCTATTGATGACTTCAATCACCTGATGGATGCAATGCGTTATGCGATTGAACAGATGGCAAAGGGTGATGCCTTTAGTTTTGATTAAGCAATTACCGGGTAGAATACACGGTGTCAGCAGCCGTTTCTTTTTGGACGGTAGGAAAGGGCTGTCAAATGCTTACTCCGGGGCGGTTGCAATCGGTGACCGCCTATGACACCTGTATAACTACTTTTTGAGATATTAGAAACAAATTAGTAACACATCCCCTTGGAAACATAGTGTTTTCAGGGGCTTTGATTTTATTATGCAATGAAAGGGGTGAATTGAACCGTGTTCAGTTCCTTTGTGGATGCAATCACATTAAAACTTAGCAACTTTATATTGCAAGGGGCAAAGGCACACATGACCGACTTGGAATTTCTTGAAAAGGAAATTGCAGCATGGAAGTGTTCACCCCGTAGAATGATGCAGATAAAAGGATTTTTGTATTATGACGGTGACCATGATGTAATTCACCGCAAGCGTACAATGATTGGTGAAGGTGGGGAACTTGAAGTTGTTGAGAACCTACCAAACAACAGAATTGTTGATAACCAGTATGCAAAGATGGTCAATCAGAAAGCCAATTATCTGTTCGGTAAGCCGTTCACACTAAGCGGTGAAAACACTGCATACATTGAACTGCTGAAAAAGATATTTGACAAGAAGTTCATGCGAACATTGAAAAGTGCGGGCAAGGCTGCATATAATGGCGGTATTGCTTGGTTATACCCATACTACAATGAACGAGGTGAATTTGCTTTCAGGTTTTTCCCCGCTTATGAGATTTTGCCATTTTGGAAAGATTCTGAACACACTGAACTTGATTTCTTCATCAGGCATTATGTGACGGTTGCCTATGACGGCAATCAAAGGAAGTTCATTGAAAAGGTTGAATTGTATGATCTGAATGGGGTTCACCTGTTTATTCTTGATGGCGGAAAACTGATTCCTGACATTGTGAACAATGAAACCGCAGACTTTCCGCACGTTACAATGACGGATGCTGCCGGAAATGTTCAGGTGTTCAACTGGCAGCGTGTTCCCCTGATTCCATTGAAAGCCAATGAACAGGAAACACCGCTGATTAAGAAGGTCAAGTCATTACAGGATGGTATCAATGTGATGCTGTCTGACTTTGAAAATAATATGCAAGAAGATGCCCGGAACACCATTTTGGTATTGAAGAACTATGACGGTACTAATTTGGGTGAGTTCAGAAAGAACCTTGCAACCTATGGTGCAGTAAAAGTCAGATATGACGGTGACACCAAGGGCGGGGTTGAAACCCTTGAAATCACAGTCAATGCAGACAATTATAAGACCATTGTGGAAATTTTCAAGAAAGCCTTGATTGAGAACGCAATGGGTTATGATGCCAAGGATGACAGACTTTCCGGCAATCCTAATCAGATGAACATTCAGTCAATGTATTCTGACATTGATACAGATGCCAATGACACGGAATCAGAAGCACAGGCAACAATGGATGATGTGCTTTGGTTCATTAACTGTCATCTTGCCAATACGGGACAGGGTGACCATGAAGGTGAAGAAGTAGACATCATATTCAATCGTGATATGCTGATGAATGAATCAGATATTATTGATAACTGTCAGAAGTCACAGGGAATCATTTCTGATGAAACTATCATCAGTATGCACCCTTGGGTAGATGACCCGCAACTTGAAATGGAACGCCTGAAAAAGCAGAAGGAAGAAGCACAGAAAGAAATGCTTGCACAGTATGACCCGTTTAGCACACAGAATCAGAACGGTGACGGTGCAGATGATGACCCTGACAACAAAGGTGACCCGTCACAGGGGAGTCAGGGCGGTGAAGTAGATGAATAACGGTGAATACTGGCAGAAGCGTTTTGAACTGCTTGAACAGTCACAACATAACATAGGTGTTCAGTGTTATGCAGATATTGAAAAACAGTACCGACAGGCACAGAAGCAACTTGAAGGTCAGATTGCTGCATGGTATCAGCGTTTTGCATCCAACAACGGGGTAACCCTTGCAGAAGCAAAGCGGATGTTGAACGTAAAGGAACTTGCTGAACTGAAATGGGATGTGAATCAGTACATTCAGTACGGTCAGGAAAATGCGATTAACGGCACTTGGGTCAAGCAGTTAGAAAATGCATCTGCAAGATTCCATATCAGCAGACTGGAAGCCTTGAAGTTACAGACCCAACAGAGCATTGAAGTCATGTTTGGAAACCAACTTGACAGCATTGACAGCACAATGCGGAATGTTTACAAGTCCGGCTATTATCACACAGCCTATGAAATTCAGAAGGGTGTGGGCGTTGGTTGGGACTTTTCCGCACTGGATGACAAGCAGATCAGCAAGGTCATCAATAAGCCTTGGGCGGTTGATGGTAAGAATTTCAGTGAAAGGATATGGGGCAACCGTCAGAAGTTGGTCAATGAACTGAACAACACCTTGACACAGAACATCATCTTGGGAAAAGACCCGCAGAAAGTCATTGATGAAATTGCCCGGAAGATGAACACTTCCAAGACCAACGCCGGACGGTTGGTAATGACAGAAGAAGCCTTTTTCAGTTCCGCAGCACAAAAGGACTGTTTCACAGAACTGGATGTTGAACAATTTGAGATTGTGGCAACACTGGATTCCCACACTTCGGATATATGCCGGGGTATGGATGGCAAACATTTCCCTATGTCTGAATGGAAGGTTGGTGTGACTGCACCGCCGTTTCATGTTCATTGCCGTTCAACCACAGTACCATATTTTGATGATGAATTTGATGCTGTTGGTGAACGTGCTGCGCGGGATGAGGAAACAGGCAAGACCTACTTTGTACCGGGCAACATGACCTATAAGGAATGGGAAAAGTCATTTGTCAATGGCGAGGATAAGTCAGGCTTGCAAGCAGTCAAAAAAGATGATACAGTTGAATTGAAAAAGAAGATTGCTAATGCAGATGTTGAAATCGCAGACTTGAAAAAGCAGTTTAGTGACACAACTGACGGCTATTCCTATGATGATTGGTTCAAAGACTTCAATTCAATAGAAGATGGTTATGGTGATGTAACAGAAGCGGATGAACCGAATGTGAATATACTGAAAAATATTCAGCAAAAGATTCAAGACTTAATTCAGAAAAAGAATCAGTGGAAATCACAACTTCCTGTTCTTGGTGGTCAAGGTACACCAATGAATATTACTGATGCGTTGAAAGGTGCTAATCCTAATTATGCAAGCGGTACACAATATGGTGTAAATTGTCAAAGGTGTGTTCAGACTTATGAATTAAGAAGAAGGGGTTATGATGTTGAAGCATTACCAAAACCAAAGAAAAACAACACAATTATTTGGGGAAATGAATGTTTTGTTGATTCATCAGGAAATACACCAAGTTTCACATTCAATCAAAGTGAAAAGGCTATCAGAAATACATTAGCAAATGCCCCCGACGGTTCAAGGTATATCATATATGCTGCTTGGAAAAATAGATCAGCACACGTTTTTATTGCAGAAAAAGAAAATGGTATTATCCGATATATTGACCCACAGCCAAACAGGGATGATGTAGAATATTATTTTTCACTGGCAAAGGAAAACAAGTTTGGTATTTTAAGGGTTGATGATAAGGATATAACAACAGATGTTTCAAAACTAAGTGCAACAGTGAGGTGGTGATTATTATGGACGAAAAAAATATCATAACTGAATATTTTGAAAATGATGATTTACCCGCAACTATTACAATGATTGAACCGTTGTCTGAACTTGGTGAACATTATTACAAAGTAAAAGGAAAAGATGAAGATGGTGAATTTGAAACAAGTGTATTTGTGATTGATTCATCAGTTCAAATATTACCTGAATAAATACAACAGATATTAAGAATGAAAGCACGGCTATTTGACCGTGCTTTTTTCATACCTTAACAAGTTATCAATAGACCTGTAATAATTGCTATATGGCGGTTATATGAGGTCAGAAAGGGGGGATAAAAGGCACATGAAAACGTACACAATGAGAAAGGCATGGTGATCCTGATTATCTCCCGGCTACTGGGTCAAGTAGCATATAGAAAAGGCATCCGGCAGCGGGTGTCTTTTTTCTTGCGGGTTGTCAAGCGTAAACCGAACAAAACCAATCAATCATGTGGGAGTAACCCCGTATAAAAACGTATTTGAAAGGATGGTATAGAAATGACAAGAAAACAGTTAGAGGATTTAGGACTTACCAAGGAACAGGTTGATTCAGTAATGAAAATCAATGGTGATGACATTGAGAACGCAAAGGGTACTGCTTCAACAGAAATTAAGAACTTGCAGACAGAGGTTGAAGGACTGAAAACACAGGTCGGTGACCGTGACAATCAGTTGGAAACCTTGAAAGCATCTGCCGGGGACAACGCTGATTTGAAAAAGAAGATTGAGGAGTTGCAGACCGAAAACGCTACAGCTAAGGCAAGCCATGAATCTGAACTGAACCAGTTGAAAATTGATTTTGCGGTTGAAAAGGCACTTACTGGTGCAAAGGCAAAGAACATCAAAGCGGTCAAAGCTTTACTTGAACTTGGAGAAGCCAAACTTGACAAGGACGGAAATGTCAAGGGACTGGATGAACAGATCGAGAAGTTAAGAAGCGGTGATGATACCAAATTCCTGTTTGAAGCACAGAAGCAGCAGAAACAGCAGCAGAATTTCAAAGGTTTTCAGCCGGGGGCATCAGGGGAAAAGAAACCGGGTGAGGGTGAAACGGTCGATTTCTCAAAAATGAGTTATGACGAACTTACCGCTTACATGGAAGCAAACCCGGATGCACAGATTTAATTTGATGAAAGGAAGGTAATTGAAACATGGCAAAATTTGATGCTAAAAGTTTTAATGAAAAGGCGTTCGGTAAGTACATGAGTGCTATTCCGAATGTGAAACTGAACAAGTTGCGTGAATCCCGTGCAATCGTTGGTGATGCAAGATTACGTGACACTTTTGTGAATAACTCACAGACTGGCACTGTTTACGCAGTGTTACCGTTCTTTGGTCTGCTTTCCGGCACACCGCAGAACTATGACGGTGTTGACAATGTTACACCGGGCAAGACTGACACCTATGAACAGGGTGTTTTTACCTATGGTAGAATGAACGGTTGGACAGAAGCAGATTTCAGTTATGATGTAACTGGTGGTACTGACTTCATGGCAAACGTAAGAAATCAGATCAATGACTACTGGAACGGTGTAGATCAGGATGTTATCCTTGCAATCTTAAAGGGTATCTTTGGAATGGCACAGACTGGCACGGGTGCAATTAAGACATCCAATGCAGCATTTGTTGATGCACATACCCTTGACATCAGTGCAAGTACAACTGATGCAAAGACTGATGCAACAATGTGTATGGATGCAACAACCCTGAATACTGCAATTCAGAAGGCTTGCGGTGATAACAAGCAGAAGTTCAAGTTAGTTTACTGTCACAGTGCAGTTGCAACTAATCTTGAGAACCTGAAACTGCTTGCATACTTAAAGTATACGGATGCTGACGGTATGGAACGTGATCTTGAAATGGGTACATGGAACGGTAGACTGGTCGTTATTGATGATTCTTTACCTGTTGAGGTAAAACACGTTGGTGACACTGGTGGGGATGTTTCTCTTTACACCACATATATCCTTGGTGAAGGTGCTATTGGTTTTGAGGATGTAGGTGCAAAAGTGCCTTATGAAATGGTTCGTGACGCTAAGACAAGGGGCGGTGAAGATACACTGATTTCCCGTAAACGTCACGCCGTTTCTGTTGCGGGTATTTCTTACACCAAGGCATCACAGGCAACTAATTCCCCTACTAACGCAGAGTTAGAGACAGGAAAGAACTGGTCACTGGTTGCATCTGATACCAAGACCATTGAGCATAAGGCAGTACCTATTGCCCGTATCATTTCCCGTGGATAATTTCTGATCTGAAAGGGTGGTTGCAATGTTTGATACTAATACAGTAAAAGAACGGTTGAAATCATTCGGTTATGAGGTCAAGGTAGAAGATGAATTTGCCTTGACCTTTTGCGTTGAGAAAGTCCGCAGTACAATCAAGAATGAAATCAACTGGAATGATGTGCCGGAAGGACTGGAACACATTGCCGTTGATATGGCAGTGGGTGAATTTCTTCTTTCCAAGAAAACCTTTGCACCGGATGACCTTACCGGGTTTGATTTAGAATATGCTGTCAAGCAGATTCAGACAGGGGACACCAACACGGTTTTTGCGACTGGTGAAGGTTCAATGACCCCTGAACAAAGACTGACTTCTTTCATCAATTACCTTTTATCCTATGGAAAGGCTGAATTTAATTCATTCAGGCGTATCAGATGGTAAAGCAGATTCAGGCAGCACAAAAGGCTGCAAGGAAAGCCATTGAAGCAACCTATTTTGGTACTTTGACGGTGACAGAACTGCAAAAGGTAAAAAATGAGAAGTCAAAACTTATGGAAGAATCAGAGATTGTGGTCTTACAAGACCAACCGTGCAGATTATCTTTTGAAAAATTGCAAACAGCAATTCAGTCAGAATCAGCAGCAACAATCACGCAAAGCACAAAGTTGTTTGTTTCCCCGGATGTAACTATCAAAGCGGGGTCAAAACTGACAGTAACACAGGACAATGTGACCACGGACTACACCCGCAGCGGTGTCCCTTCCACATATCCAACGCATCAGGAAATTACACTTGAACTGTTCAAGGAATATGCGTAAATGGGTAGAATGGGAAGATTTGACTGCAAAGGTCTGAAAGACTTTCAGCAGCAGTTGGGAAAGTTGCAAAATCCTGATGACTTTGTGGAATCGTGCGCAAAGGAACTCGCTGCCCGGTTGCTTCGCATGGTGGTCAAAAGAACACCTGTCGGACAGTACCCAGCAAGTTCAGGAAAAAAGGGCGGTACATTAAGGCGTGGTTGGACTGGTGAAAAACGTGCATCAGCACAAGGGTATGCAGACAGCCTGACGGTGAATCATTTTGGTGACACCTATGTCATTGAAATTGTGAACCCGGTTGAATACGCATCCTATGTTGAGTACGGACACAGGACAGCTAATCATTCAGGATGGGTCAAGGGTCAGTTTATGATGACCATATCTGAACAGGAATTACAGAAAATTGCCCCAAAGGTGCTTGAAAACAAAATTAAGAAATATTTAGGGGGACTTGGTAAATGATAAATTCAATAGTTGAAGCAATCAGTTGTTCCCTGAACAAAGAATTTGGGGATGATTATGAAATCCACAATGAAGAAATTAAGCAAGGTTTGAAAGAGCCTTGTTTTTTTATTGCTTGCTTGAACCCAAACAACAACCTTTTCCTTGGCAAACGGTATGAACGTACCAATCAGTTTTGCATTCAGTATTTCCCACAGTCTGCAAAGAAGCAGCGGGAATGTGCTGATGTGGCTGAAAGAATGTATGACTGTTTGGAGTATATCACAACAGACGGTGATACCAAGCCAATTAGGGGTTCAAAAATGAATCATCAGGTGGTTGACGGTGTTCTGAATTTTTTTGTCAATTATGACTTTTTCACGGTCAAGACGGAAGATCAGACACCAATGGAAACTATGACGGCAAGCACGGATGTGAAGGAAGGTGGTTGATTATGGCAGCAAGAAAGCCAACAGCGGAAACAGTTGCAAAGTCTGAACAGACTGAACCAATGTTCAGCAAAGAACAGATTCTTGTATCTGCCCGTTTTGCAAACAGAAGGGACTTGGTGGATGCCCTTCTTGATGAAGATAAAAGTTACACCATAGAAACTGTTGACAATTTAGTTGAAAAATACATGAAAGGACAGGTGAAATAATATGGCTTTAGGTGGTGGTACATTTACCGCACAGAACAAAGAACTGCCCGGTGCTTATATCAACTTTGTGTCGGCTGCATCTGCATCCGCTGCACTGTCTGATAGAGGTGTCGCAACAATGCCCCTTGAACTTGACTGGGGTGTTGAAGGGGAAGTTTTTGAAGTAACCAATGAAGATTTTCAAAAAAACAGCCTGAAACTTTTTGGTTATGCCTTTGACAGTCCTAAGATGCTTGGTCTTAGTGATCTGTTCATGGGTGCAAAGACCTTATATGCATACCGTCTGAACGGTGGTGGTGAAAAGGCAGCGAACACATACGCAACCGCAAAGTATTGTGGTGTTCGTGGTAATGATTTGACAATTGTAATTCAGAAAAATGCTGACAATGCAGAAAACTATGATGTTACAACCTACTTTGGTACGGTTAAGGTTGACACACAGACAGTTGCAAAGGCTGCGGACCTTGTGCCAAACGATTATGTGATATTCAAGGAAACTGAACTTGCTGTTACTGCCGGAACACCTTTGATTGGTGGTACAAACGGCACGGTTGACGGCACTGCACATCAGGCGTACTTGGATAAAATTGAATCATACACCTACAACACTATGGGTGTTGTGGTTACTGATGACATAACCAAGAAGTTATATGTGGCTTTCAACAAGCGTTTGCGTGATGAACTTGGTATCAAGTTCCAGTTGGTTATTTATAACCTGTCTGCTGATTACATGGGCGTTATCAGTGTGAAAAACAAAGTCCTTGATGAAGGTGCAAATGAAGCATCCCTTGTCTATTGGGTAACTGGTGCAGAAAGCGGTTGTGCAGTCAATAAATCTTGTCAGAACAAGAAATATGACGGCGGTTTCACCGTTGATACCAATTACACACAGAATGAGTTGAAAGCAGCAATCAAGGCGGGTGAGTTCACTTTCCACAAGGTCAACGGCGTTGTCCGTGTGCTTGAAGATATTAACTCAATGGTGACCACTTCGGACACTTGCGGGGATGTATTCAAGGACAATCAGACGATCAGAGTTATTGACCAGTTGGGAAATGATGATGCAGTACTTTTTAACACAAAGTATCTTGGTGTTGTTCCGAACAACGCATCAGGCAGGACTTCCCTTTGGTCTGACTTGGTAAAAATCCGTACACAGTTACAGGAACTTGGTGCTATTGAAGGGTTCACTGATTCTGATGTTACGGTTGCACAGGGCAATTCTAAGAAGGCGGTTGTGATTACATCAGCAATCACCGTTGTGAACGCTATGGGTAAACTCTATGAAACGGTTACAGTTGCGTAAGAAAGGGGTGAAATAAAATGCCGAATGTAACAATGAAAGCAAGGGACACGATTGCGGCGAAGCTCGCAGAATGTTTTATTACGATTGGAAACAGAAGATACAACTTCATGCAGATGATTGATATGGAAGCAAAGGTTGAGAAAACCAAGACCACTGTTCCCCGCCTTGGCGCAATCATGGCGGGTCATAAGTCATGCGGTATGGAAGGTACTTTTTCCGGTACGGCACACTATAACCAGTCAGTTCTTCGTCAAGCATTACTTGACTATAAGAACACTGGTGAGGATGTGTATTTTGAAATGCAGATCACCAATGATGACCCAACCAGTGAAGCGGGCAGACAGACAATCATCTTTTACGATTGCAATACGGATGGTGGTATTTTAGCAAAGTTTGATGCTGACGGGGAATACCTTGATGAAGAAGTAGAAGGAACATTTGAGGACTTCTCAATGCCGGAATCATTTAACAATCTTACAGGTTTTCTTACTAACTAAGTAACAGAACCCCTTGTGTGGCTTTTATATAAGGTCATATAAGGGGATTTTTAGATTTATTGATAAACAGAAGGGAGAACAACAAAATGTCAAAATTTAGTGCATTTATGAAAGCGAATAAAAAGGTAAAGGAAAATGAAAAGTTTGCACCTACTGCTTCACTTCTTGGTTCAGACGGAACACCCGTCAGATGGGAGTTCAGACACATCAGTTCCAAGGAAAATGAAGAACTTCGTGATGCAAATACCATTGAAGTTCAGGTGACAGGCAAGCCGAACTTATTCAGACCGAAACTGATTACTTCAAAGTATCTTATGGCAATGATCGTGAAGTCAACGGTATTTCCTGACCTTTACGATAAAGAGTTACAGGACAGTTACGGTGTAATGACTCCGGAAGATTTGGTTTATGCAATGGTTGATGATGCCGGGGAAATGCAGGACTTCCAGTTATGGATGCAGAAGTTTCAGGGATTTACCAAGTCACTTGATGAAAAGGTTGATGAAGCAAAAAACTAATTGAAGAGGGGGATGGTGAAGCAAATTATGCTTACTATGCCCTTCTAAAACTTCACATTCTTCCATCAGTGTTCTTGGATATGGATGAACAGGAAAAAGCCTTTGTGATTGCTTCAATCAAGTTGAAAGCAGAGCATGACAAGAAGGAAAAGAAAAAGGCAGAAGCAAGGGCAAAGAAAAAACACTAAGAAAGGACGGTGAAACAGGTGTCATCTATTCAGACAGGTATTGAACTTAATGACCAATTCAGCGGAGTGTTGAACAATATCATCAGTTCAGTGAACCTTGCCGTGTCTGCAATGTATGATATGCAGCAGTCAATGAACGCTGACATTGATACAAGCAGCATTGAAGGGGCAAGGGATGAAATCAATCAGGCAACTGCTGCCATTGAAGCAATGAATCAGGCAGCAAGCCGACAGACCGCACCTGATATTGCACCGCCTGTTGTGGATGGTGGAAATCAAGAACCGATTTCTGTACCTGTTGACCCGGTACTTCCTGACCCTTTGGTTGAAAATCCTGAACCAATCAGACCTGAAATTCAGCCGAATGGACCGCCTGACCCCATAGAAATTCCCGTTACATGGGATACTGACGGGGTGGATGTGTTCACAGGAACAGGTGTTGAACGATTTCAGCAAGAAGTTCAGAGTGCAAACAATATGCTGGAACAATTAAGCGACACACAGGATGCGATTGCAAAGCAAGCATATAATACAATGATATTTCCACCTAAAGCATTTCAGGACTTGAATAGTTTAGCAGTTCGGATTAATTCAATTCGTGAACGTATTCAGCAGATTGAAAACAATAAGGTAAACATTGGAACGGATCAGGCAAATGCAGAACTGGAACAGTTGCGTATGCAGTTGAATCAGGCGATTCAGGAACAAAATTCACTGAATCAGGCAATGCATAACATGGATGTTTCAGCCGCCAATGATGCCTATTTGCGTTTGTCACAGACTGTTGGCAACACAGAAAGGTACATCCGTGACAATGTGGATGAACAGGGGCGTTTCAATCAGGAAATTTCAGCCGGAACACAACAGGCAAATGAACTGACCAATACCATCAAACGGGCAGTTGCAGCCTATATCAGTATTCAGTCAGTCGGGAAAGCACTGAACATTTCAGATGAACTTGTTCAGACAACATCCCGTTTGAACATGATGAATGACGGGGTTCAGACAACCGCTGAACTTGTCAACATGGTATATGCAGCAGCACAGGATGCAAGGGGTTCATTCAGTCAGATGGCTGATGTTGTTGCCCGTTTTGGTAACAACGCAAAGGATGCGTTCAGCAGTTCAGAAGAAGTTGTCGCTTTTGCTGATCTGATTCAAAAACAGATGACGATTGCCGGGGCAAGCACCCAAGAAGCAGCAAATGCAGAATTGCAGTTATCACAGGCACTTGGTTCAGGTGTCCTTCGTGGTGATGAATTGAACAGTATCTTTGAACAAGCACCTAACCTGATTCAGAACATTGCGGACTATCTTGATGTTCCAATCGGTAAGATCAGAGAAATGGCAGCGGATGGGGAACTTTCCGCTGATGTGGTCAAGGCAGCAATCTTTTCTGCTGCTGATGACATTAACAGCAAATTCAATGAAATGCCTATGACTTGGGGGCAGATATGGCAGTCAATGCAGAACACCGCACTGATTGCATTTCAGCCTGTTCTTCAAAGACTGAACGATTTAGCCAATAGTGAAGCATTTCAGACTTTCATTCAGGGTGCTATTGAAGCAATGGCAACCCTTGCGAATATCCTTCTGAATGTGTTTGATTTGGCGGTGTCAATCGGTACTTTCATAGGTGATAACTGGTCAATCATTGCACCTATCGTATATGGCATTGTGGCAGCACTCACAGCATACATTGCTATTTCTGCAATCGTGGCAGCAATTAACGGTGTCATGGCAATGGCAGAAGGTGTCAAGGCTGCTGCTCAAATGATGGCAACGGGTGCAACATTTGCAGAAACCGCAGCACAGCAAGGTCTTAACGCTGCATTGATGGCTTGTCCTTTAACTTGGATTATCATGCTGATTCTTGCGTTAATCGCGGTTATTTTTGCCGTATGTAATGCGATTGCAAAAATGACAGGTATTGCAAATTCAGGGTTCGGTGTGATTACTGGTGGTGTGAACGTGGTGATTCAGTTCTTCAAGAACTTGGGTCTGACCGTAGCAAACATTGCCTTGGGTATTGGAAACGCCATTGCAGCACTTGCATCCAATATGATGACGGCATTTCACAATGCAATCTGTTCTGTTCAGTCATGGTTTTACAACCTGTTAAGCACGGCACTTTCAGTCATTGAAGGTATTTGTTCAGCACTGAATAAGTTACCGTTTGTTGAATTTGACTATTCCGGCATTTCATCCGCAGCGGATGACTATGCAACCAAAGCAAGTGAAGCATCCGGAAACAAAGAAGATTACCAGTCAATCAGTGATGCGTTCAATGAAGGTTTCACAACCTTTGATGCATTTCAGGATGGTTGGGCATCAGATGCGTTCAATGCGGGTGCAGCTTGGGGTGACGGTGTTGCTGACAAGGTTTCAAATTTCAGTTTATCGGATGTATTCGGTCAGACTGATATTCCTAATGTTGGTGATTACACATCAGGTTTCAATGATACAATCGCAAATTCAGGTGTGGGTGACAGCATTGGAAGTATTGACGATAACACAGGCAAGATTAAGGATTCTTTGGAAGTATCAGAAGAAGATTTGAAGTATTTGCGTGACATTGCAGAGCAAGAAGCAATTAACAGATTCACAACTGCTGAAATCAATGTTGATATGTCAGGTATGCAGAACACTGTGAACAGTGGTGATGACATTGATGGTTTTATGACCAAACTGACAGATTCAGTCAATGAAGCAGTAGACAATATGACGGAAGGGGTGCATGAGTAAATGGCAAGAAGCGGATATGATGTGTATTTTGATAGATGTCTTTTACCTGTTACCCCTGAAAAAATTAGCATCAAAATCAATGGTAACAACAAAACGGTCAATCTGATAAATGAAGGTGAAATCAACATCCTGAAAAAAGCCGGATTGACCGACATTGAGTTTGAAGCAGAAATCCCGCAAGTAAAACAGCCTTATGCGGTATATAAGGATGGATTCAAGGAAGCAGGGTATTTCTTTGATATTTTTGAAGAGTTGAAGACGGAAAAAAAGACATTCCAATTTATTGTATGCAGGAAGACCCCAGTGGGGAAGAAATTGCTGAATACGAATATGAAAGTATCTTTGGAAGATTATAAAATCTCAGAAGATGCTAAAAACGGGTTTGACTTCAAAGTCAAGTTTAATCTTAAACAATATAAAGATTATGGAGCAAAAACGGTAAATATTACGATTGTAGAATCTAAGCCCAAAGCAAGCGCAGAACCGCAACGGGAAATCAACAATTCACCTGCGCCGGCGGCAGAGCAGACTTATACAGTAGTAAAGGGTGATTGTTTATGGAACATTGCAAAACGTTTTTATGGTAATGGTGCAGAGTACAGCACAATTTACGATGCGAATAGGGATGTAATCGGCGGCAATCCAAATCTGATTTATTCGGGACAGGTTTTGACTATTCCGGCAGTATAGGAAAGGAGTGTTGTTCAATGTACATTGAACTACTGGTTGGAAATGAATCAGGAACAAAAGTATATCAACCTGTTGTTCAGGAAGGTATTGAATGGTCAACAGAAAGAAAAAACACCCCCGGAAAACTGGTTTTCAAAGTTCTGTATGATGATATTCTTAATTTTTCAGAAGGTAGTCCGGTCAGGATGAAAGTAGACGGTGACAATGTGTTCTTTGGTTTTGTGTTCAAGCAACAGAGAACTAAAGATAAAATAATTACTGTTACAGCCTACGATCAATTGAGGTACCTGAAAAACAAAGATACTAAGGTCTATGAAAACAAGACCGCTTCACAGTTTATCAAAATGGTTGGTGACGATTACCAGTTGAATCTTGGCGCACTGGATGATACAGGGTATATCATCGAATCACGCGTTGAAGAAAATACTTCACTTTTTGAAATGATTTCCAATGCCCTTGATTTAACGCTTACCAATACGGGTGAAATGTATGTCCTGTATGATGACTTTGGAAAACTTACCTTGAAAAGTCTGTATTCAATGTATGTTGGTGTGCCGGGGGCATACCTGATGATTGATGAAGAAACAGGTCAGAACTTTGATTACACTTCATCAATTGATGATAACACATACAATAAAATCAAGCTGACCTATGACAATGAGGATACAGGTTACAGAGAAGTTTACATTGCACAAGATTCTTCCAATATTAACAAGTGGGGTATCTTGCAGTATTTTGACACCTTGCAAAAGGGTGAAAACGGTCAGGCAAAGGCTGACGCACTTTTGAAACTTTACAATAAAAAGACCCGCAATTTGAAAGTTACAAATGCGATAGGTGACAACAGAGTGAGGGCAGGGTCAATGGTTGTCATCAATCTTGACCTTGGAGATGTAAAACTGAAAAACTGGATGCTTGTTGAAAAGTGCAAGCATACCTACAAGGAAGGTGAACATTGGATGGATTTGACACTTAGAGGGGGTGAATTTGTTGCCTGATGCAAATGAACTTGTAGATACCCTGAAAAGGGCAGCCGTTGAAGCGGTTAAAGCGGGGAAACCCGTAAATGTATATTTTGGTGAGGTCGTGAGTGCTTCACCGTTGAAAATCAATGTTGAACAGAAGATGATACTTGGTGAAAAACAGTTGATTCTTTCAAGAAATGTGACGGATTTCAGCACAATGGTAACAGTTGACTGGACTTCTGAAAGCAGTCTTTCCACCCACAACCACACTGTAAAAGGTGACAATGGCAGCGGTGGCAACATTGACTTGAACACGGGGTCAAAGAACCTTGCACATACTCACAAAATTACAGGAAAAAAGAAGATCATCATTCACAATGGCTTGGCGGTTGGTGATGAAGTTATCCTGATAAGACAGCAAGAAGGTCAACGCTTCATTGTTGTGGATAGGATAGGATAGGCAAATGATTCCTTCAACAGTTGGTTTTCTTGACCAAGATTTTGAAATTGAAACACAGCCAAGCCTAACTTATAAAATGGATTTAGACGGTGATTCAGTCAGGGGTCTTGTGGATGAACAGGATGCCATGAAGCAGATGATTTTCAGAACACTGCAAACAGAACGGTATCAGTACATCATATATCCGTGGTATTACGGCATTGAAACTCTTGACTTGTACGGTGAACCTGTCACTTGGGTTTGCCCTGAATTAGAACGCAGAATCAGTGAAGCGTTAGCCGTTGATGAAAGAATCACAGGTGTGACCGACTTTGAATTTGACCTGACGGTCAAAGGTGTGGTTCATGCCTATTTTACCGTAAAAACAATTTACGGTGATATTAAAGCAGAAAAAGGGGTGAAAATTTAGTATGTATGAAAATCAAACATATGAAGTCATTCTTGAAAGGATGATGAACCGGGTATCTGACAAACTTGACAAAAGACCGTCATCCCCTGTTTATGATCTGCACAGTTCAACCGCCATTGAATTTCAAAATTTATATATTGAATTGGAATATCTGATAAAAAATTCATACGGTGATACTGCTGCAAGGGAATTTCTGATTTTGCTTGCAAAGGACAGAGGACTTTCACTTGAACCTGCAACGAAGGCAATCTTACAGGGTGAGTTCACACCGACAAATATTAATGTTATTGGAAAACGTTTCAATATCAATGAAATCAATTATGTTGTAATTGAACAGATTGAACCGGGAACATATAAGGTTCAGTGTGAAACAGAAGGTGTCGCTGGTAATCGGTATTTGGGTCAGATGATACCAATGGAATACATTGACGGTTTGCAGACGGCAAGCCTGACAAGTGTATTGATTCCGGGTGAAGATGAAGAAGATACAGAAGTTTTCAGACAGCGCTACTTTGACAGTTTCAATGAACAGTCCTTTGGTGGCAATCACGCTGATTATATGGCAAAGGTCAAAGGTATTGAAGGTGTTGGGTCATGTAAGGTCAAGCGTGTTTGGAATGATGACATTAGACCCGCTGATATGATACCAAGCGCAGCAGTACAGGCGTGGTTCAAGACCTTCATTGATACGGCGGGATTGAATCAGGAAGTAAAGAACTGGTTGACGGTTGTTTTCAACGCTGCACTGCTGAAAAAACTGACGGTTGGTGGTACGGTTCATGTGGTCATTACTGATTCAGATGATTATGGTGAATCAAGTTCAGCGCTTGTTCAGTATGTTCAGCAGACACTTGACCCGGAAGCAAATGCCGGGGAAGGTTACGGACTTGCACCAATTGGTCATGTAGTCAGTGTTGCAAGTGCATCACCTGTCAGTATTGAGGTCAAGACCACGGTAACCTTTGAAGAAGGTCACAACTGGTCAAATACCAAGGCAGCCATTGCAGAAGCGGTTGATGCGTACTTCTTGGAATTAAGAAAGAACTGGTCAGAAACATCACAAACCATTGTCAGGGTATCGCAGATTGAAAACCGCATCCTTGGCGTTGATGGTGTGGTGGATGTGGGCGGGACAAAGCTGAACGGCACGGCAAGCAATATGACCTTGACAGAATTTTGCATACCGAAGTTAGGGGGTATTTCTGCATGATAAGAGAAGTTGACCTTGTTTCATACTTACCGCCATTCATGCAGAGTTACAAAGAACCCGTTGCAGCACTTGAAGCGGAAAACCCTGAATTTAGCCTGATGTGGTCGGCAACTGATAAGTGTTTAAAGAATAGATTTATTGAAACGGCTGATGATTATGGTCTAAGTCGATTTGAAAAAATGTTAGGAATAACAGCGGGTTCAGGTGAAAGTCTTGAAACAAGAAGAATGAGGGTAAGAAATCGTTGGTTTAATAAATTACCTTATACAATCAGAACTTTGACAGAAAAAGTAAAACAAATTGTAGGCGATAGCTACAATTTTACAATTTCAGGAAATCTGAAAGACTATGAATTAAATTTGACGGTATATACGTTAAGTGATAGTCAAAACAAAGAATTGGAATACTTATTATCGGTTATTGTTCCTTTAAATATGATTATTAATATTGTGTATGAAAGCGCACTTATAGGAAATATATATTCCGGTGGAGTATTACAAGAATCAAATATTATAACAATAAGGCAGGTGTAAAAAATGGCATGGTCGGGTTTGAATTTAACGGTAGAGGGAAGAAAAGCATTGAATCAGGCGCAATTAAATAATCGTTTGAATTTTAAATCAATAGTAGTAGGTGATGGTAATCCACCAAGTAATTTTAGCACACAAAAACAGTTGGTACACCAATTATATGAATTGACTGAATTGAAAATTGATATTACAGAGAATAAATGTGTATTAACCGCAGATTTTCCAAATGTTGACTATGATTATTATTTTAGAGAAATAGGAATTATAGTAACAACAGAAAATGGCGATAAATTGTATGTGTATGATAATTGTGGTGATGATGCGCAATACATTGTAACAACAACCGGAACTGAAAGGACGGAAAAACGCCTTAGATTGATACTGATGATAAGCGATGTTGAACATATAACTGTATCTGAATCGAGTATCTTATATGTTGCATACGATGAATATGAAAAAACGATTACAGAGTTGAAACAGAACAAGTTGGATTCAGAAGGAGGGGATATATCTGATACGATTGTCAAATTCACTGAAAGCCAGCAAACAGAAAATATCTGTAGCGGAGAAAAGCTGGGGATTATTTTTAGCAAAATACAAAAAGCTTTAAAAGATTGTTTTGCGCATATTACATCAGCACACGTTACAGGTGTTAAGGGAAGTGCGGAAAGCATTTATCGCACAGGGAACGTTGAAATAACAGCGGAAAAAGTAGGACTTGGAAACGTTGACAATACAGCGGATTCTACAAAGTCTGTAAATTATGCAGCAAGTGCGGGAAACGCTGCGAAAGTAAATGGGCATAATGTTAATGCAGACGTACCGTCAGATGCAAAATTTACGGATACAAAAGGTACATGTCTTTCCGGTCGAAGTTCATCTTATGGCTGGTCAGTTAACCGTTTGCCAAGTGATTATTTAATCGAGGCATTTCATACCGCAGCAAAAGATTATTCCATGACAAGCCCGTATGGCAATATGTATTGGGCAAGCTTTGAAATTACGATACCGCAAAGCAATAATATTAAGTTTTTTGATGCTATCAACATTACGCCATTCGCGACAAGCGGATTAATAAGCGTAAGTATCACAAACTATACAACGAGCAAAATTCAGGGATTTGTTTTTTCACCGCTTGCAGAAACCAAGAGCATTAGTTTTCATGTAACTCTGCATGGAACAGCATCTTAAAGGCGGTGATAGTATGTACTACGACAGCAGTTAAAAGTTGAATAAACACTTATTACAAAGACACTTTCGTGTCTTATTTTTTTACCTCAAAAAAGCAAAGTTGCACCGGTGCAACAGAAAGGAAGCAGAATGGAAGTAATTATTTCAGCAGCATTATCTGCCGGGGTCACGCTTGCAGTGTGTATTATCAACAATACATCACAGGCACGCCAGACACGCTCCCTGCTTGACTACAAGCTGGGAGAACTTACAAAGAGAGTAGACAAGCATAACAATGTTATTGAACGCACGTACGCACTTGAAAAACGTGTCGAAGTGCAGGAAGAACAGATAAAAGTGGCAAACCACAGGATTCAGGATTTGGAAAATTTGGAGGTTAAATAGTATGTTTAAGAATTGTGTATTTAAGATGTCCGTAAGCACACAGAAATGGATTAAAGCCGCAGGAGTAAGAGCGATAAAGACAATGGCTCAGACGGCAGTTGCAACAATCGGAACAGCAGCGGCAATGGGAGCGGTAGACTGGAAACTGGTAGTAAGTGCATCGGCACTTGCAGGAATTTTATCAGTATTAACATCAGTAGCCGGTATTCCGGAAGTAGAAAATGAAAGTGAGGATAAATAGTATGGTAGAGATTATTAAAAATTTAGTGGAAGAAGATAAATATGGAATCAAATGTCCTTATTCAATGAATCCTGTTGGGATTACGGTACATAATACGGCAAACAGTGCCAGTGCTGATGCAGAGGTTTCATATATGATAAGCAACAATAATGAAGTGTCTTACCATTTTGCGGTTGATGAAAATCACGCAGTGCAGGGCTTGCCGTTAAATCGTAACGCATGGCATTGTGGTGACGGTAACGGCAAGGGCAACAGAAAGACTATTGCGGTGGAAATCTGCCGCTCGACAAGTGAAGATGAAAGCCTGTTTGACAGGGCGGAGGAAAATGCCGCTGAACTTATTGCGGCACTGTGCAAAGAATACGGCTGGACAACTGATGATATTTACACACACCAGCATTGGACCGGTAAATATTGTCCGCATAAGACCTTAGACAGGGGCTGGGAGCGTTTCCTTGACATGGTTCGTGAAAAGCTGGGTGAAGATGTGGAAGAACCGGATACATCAGATTCAACAGAAGAACCGGACGATATGCCGTCAGAAGATAATCAGGGCGATAACAGCGGCGAATCATGCGGTACAGATGGTACAGATGTAAACGTTACATATGCCGCTCAGTTGGAAGACGGAACAATCCTTCCCGAAGTAACCAATTTAGAAGATTATGCCGGTATCCGCGGTAGAAAGATTATCGGCATTGCGGCGAGGGTAGACCGTGGTGAATTAAAGTATCAGGTTCACGTACTGGGCGGTGGCTGGCTGCCATATGTAACCGGCTGTGACTGGAATGATGCTGCAAATGGCTATGCCGGAAACGGTTGTGTCATTGATGCACTTAGGGTGTATTACAGCACACCTGGCGACATCATCGAAGAAGCCGGTTACAAGAAAGCCAAGTACAGAGTTGCTCCGGTAGAACGGGATTACTACAGCTGGCAGTGTGACGATGAAACGTCAAACGGACAGGACGGTTATGCCGGAATGATTGGACGTCCGATTGACCGGGTGCAGATTACGATTGAATAATATTCTATAGTCTTTAGCCGCTCCGGGAGAGAATACTTCCGGGACGGCGGTCTTTTGAATTTCCATATTACTGGTAAATAGGAACTCTTATATTGTTACTAATTTGTTACTAAATAGCAGGATTTTGCAAGAATTATAGAGATATTCAAAACTGAACTTTTCAGCAAATATGGGCAAAAAGCGGGGTGTTATATCAATGAAATTTATGTTATAATGAGCACAAACGCCATTAACGAACGAACAGCCCTGCAAAACAGGGCGAAAAACGCAATAACATATGTTTATAAATGTAAGGATAAAGAAGGCGCAGCATACAATATCCTCACATCATAGTTGGAGGCTTTTGACCCTAACATTATAAATATATGATATAAGTTATATCATGGCAACAGAAAGCAGGCAATTTATGACAAAAAAAAGTATGCAGTCTTCCACTTTAGATTTTGTAATTACATGGGTCGATGGCAGTGACCCTGCATGGCTTGATGAAAAAAGCCATTTTGCATCCGGCAGTGAAGCCGATAACCGGAAAGAACGCTACCGCGACTGGGATCATTTAAAATACTGGTTCCGCGGCATTGAAAAAAATGCACCCTGGGTTCATAATATTTATTTTGTAACATGGGGACATCTTCCTGCGTGGCTTAATACCGCACACCCGAAACTGCATATCATAAAACACACGGATTTTATTCCACCGCAGTATCTGCCGACTTATAATTCGCATACTATTGAATTAAATCTGCACCGGATACCGGGACTTTCAGAAAATTTTGTCTACTTTAATGACGATGTCTTTTTAATCCGCCCGGTAACGCCGCAGCATTTTTTTAAAAGCGGAAAGCCCTGTGATATGCTTGCCTTACAGCCGGTTGTTGCAAATCCCGCCAATCCGGTCATGTCACATATCTTTTTAAATAATACGCTGGTGCTGTCAAAATATTTTAACAAACGTGAAAATATCCGCCATCAGTGGCGTAATTATTTTAAACCCGGATATCCGCCACTTTATTTCTGTTATAACTTTCTGGAACTGGCTTTTCCGCTGTTTTCCGGATTTTATACGGTACACGGCGCTTCACCGCTTTGCAGATCAACCTATGAAACACTCTGGGAAAAGGAGTATTCACTTTTAGATGCAACCTGTTTACACAAGTTCCGTCATGCAGACGATGTCAACCAGTACCTTTTGCGGGAATGGCAGAAACTGACCGGTTATTTTACAGCGGAAAATGTCTGCCGCAGCTTCCGCTATTTTAATGCGGCTTCGGATAATAAAAAGCTTGTGTCTGTCATTAAAAAGCAGAAAGCAGATATCATCTGTATCAATGATGCCAATACAGCCATTGATTTTGAACGTGCCAAAACACAGATTAGTACCGCTTTTTCCGCGCTTTTTCCTGAACCTTCTTCTTTTGAAAAAGGGCAGTAATTTTATGAAACCACAATGATTGGAGGTCTTTTTTTGAACAGCAAATCGCGTACACAGTATTCTGCATACAATACCAGCATTGCCCTGTTTTCCAGAGCCGCCGCAATTCTTATGGGATATGTTGTGCGCGTTGTTTTTACCCATGTGCTGTCGGAAAATTACGTCGGTATCAACGGACTGTTTACTGACATTTTAAATGTACTGTCCCTGTCGGAAATGGGCATTGAAACGGCGATTTCCTTTGCCCTGTATAAACCAATTGCAGACGGCAACACGGAAGCGCAGAAATCCATTATGCACCTGTATCAGTGGTTTTACCGCTTTGTGGCTGTGTTTGTTGCCGCCGCCGGAATCTGTGTCATTCCGTTTATGGACATTTTAATTAAAAACAAACCGGATATTCCGCACCTGACTTATATTTATATCCTGTATCTGTTTAACACAGTGCTGTCTTATCTGTTTGTATACAAGCGCACCCTGCTTGATGCCCATCAGCTCATGTACATTGGAACACTGTCCAAAACAATTTCATGGGTGCTTCAGGATATTGTCCAGATTGCGGTCCTTTTGCTTACGAAAAATTTTATTTTGTACTTATATGTATATATCCTGACGACACTGTTTTCAAACATTTACATTTCAAAAAAAGCTGAGCGGATTTTCCCGTTTCTGCGGGATAAAAATATTGCTCCTGTTGAAAAGCAGGAGCGGAAGCACATTTTAAAAAATATCCGTGCCATGATGATGCACAAAATCGGAGATGTGATTGTCAATAACACTGACAACCTGCTGATTTCAAGCTTTGTCGGCATTGCCAGTGTCGGCTGTTATTCCAATTACTATCTGCTGATTGGCTCTGTCCAGCAGGTCTTAAACGAAACCTTTCAGGGAATTACCGCCAGTGTCGGCAACCTCGGCGCAACAGCTTCCAAAGAACGGGTGCAGACGATTTTTTCTTCCGTCTTTTTACTCAACCACTGGATGTTTTCTTTTGCCGCCATCTGCCTGTTTGAGCTGCTCAATCCCTTTATTATGCTGAGTTTCGGTGAAAAATATTTGTTTACAACCGATATCGTATGGATTCTGTGCATTAATTTTTATATCCGGGGGCTTACCCGTTCCTGCCTGATTTTTAGAAATTCTTTGGGATTGTTCTGGTATGACCGGTATAAATCCATTGCCGAAGCACTGATTAATCTGATTGTTTCCATTATACTGGCACAACGCTTTGGTACATTCGGCGTTTTTATGGGAACTTTTATCAGCACCGTTACCACAACACTCTGGATTGAACCGTTTGTTTTATATAAGTATCACTTCCAGACACCGGTATTTCCGTATTACCGCAGACTTTTGCTCTACTGTATCGAATGTGGCGCTGTATGGCTCGCAGCTCATTTTTTATGCGAAAAATGCACAGCTGCATTTCATATTACCGGCATCATTCCCGATATGACACTGCGTCTGGTCTGCTGTACGTTAGTAGTAAATTTTGTCTTTATCATACTTTATAAAAACAATGATGCTATGCAGCTGTTACTTCATAAATGGAGAGGATTACGAAAATGAGAAACGAAGATTTTATATTGCTTCATTTTTTAAAATTTGCACTTTCCGGCGACCCGGCTATAGGCTTTGACAAAGAATCCGCCGACCGGGAACGACTTCGCCTTGTATCGGATTTCTTTAAAAAATACTCTGATGATATGAACTGGACAGAACTGATTCATACCGCAGACAGACACAGTGTCTTATCCCTGCTGTATGATACGCTTACCGCCGTCAATGTCTGCGCAGCGCAGTGTGAAACGCAAAATTCCACGCCGATACAGAATCAAACCGGCAGTTTTATACCGGCACAGACTTTGCAGATACCGCAAATCCCGCAAGACCTAATGCAACAGGTACAGATAAAAAGCACGCAGATTGTCCTGCAAAATTACCGACTGTTATATTACAGCAGTTTTTTAATTACCCTTTTGGAAGAAGCCGGCATTTCTGTCCTGCTTTTAAAAGGCTGGCAGACTGCACAGCTTTATCCTGTCCCGGAATCGCGCAAGTCGGGAGATATCGATTTGCTGATTCCAGATCCTGCACAGTTTGAACAGGCTGTCTGCGTTTTGGAAAACCACGGATTTCAAAAAGAATCCACACAGCTGACACATCACCATACTGTATTTACGGCTCCGGAACATTTTCATATTGAACTGCATGCCATGCTTTCCGAACCATTTGAACAAAATGAACTAAATACAGACATTGCGGCGCTTTTACCTGAATATAATAGTCACAGGATTCACAAAACCATACTGGGATATCCCATCTGTGCCGCCACTGACCCCTACGATGCGTACTATCTGCTTTTGCATATGTTACAGCACTTTGTGCGTGCGGGTTTTGGTGTAAAGCTGTTATGTGACTGGACAGTCTTTTGGAAACGCGGCCTTTCACAGGACACAAAAGAGGTCTTTTTACAGCTTCTAAAAAAAACACGGCTTGAAAATTTTGCGAAAGCGGTTACGGCGCTGTGTGTACTGTATCTGGGACTGCCTTACACGCAGATTTCATTTTTATTTGGAAATGTTTCTGAAAAGGAGGCTCTTTCCCACAACCTCAAGCACTATGCAGCCTTAATGGATGAAATACTGGAAGCGGAAGAATTCGGACATTCCAGCACTAACCGTATGGTATTTTTAAAAAACAGCAGTCTGACAGGGTTTCTTTGTGAATTCCACCATCAGATGAAACTGGGAAACAGCCATTCCGACTGTATCCTTTTATGGCCATATCTGTGGTGCACAACACTTATCTGTTTTTTGAGAAACAACCGCAGAATCCGCAAGACAAGTACCTTGTCCATTTTTAAAAAGGCTTCCCAGCGCAGCCGTCTTTTGCGGGATTTAAAACTTTTTGAAAAATAGGTCAAAAGTATTGACTGACTAAATAAAAAGGATTATTCTAATACAGAAATGTAATGAATTGGAGGTTTATCAGTTATGGCAAACTATGAAAAACCTGTCATTATCGACACAGAGGAGCATTATGAAGGGGTATATGCTGCCAGCGGTGACAATACAGACAGCGGGGTTTCCGCACCGAAATGCGACAGCAAATACATGAATGGTGTATGGCATGCACCGGACTATAATAATACAACTTCTTATATCCAGCGTTTCGGCTGTAACGGATGTCCGGCTTTCCGTTACAACGGCTGCGGACTCCAGCTTGAAAAATACTGGGGAAGCTACGATGTTGATAACGGCAACCGCTATCCGAACTGGGAGCGTATCGGACACCAGCCTTATGATGCGATTGACTGGGGCGATGTCGGTATGTGCTAATACATAAGAATCCGTAACAGGCGGCATACAAAAAATCATCAGGGATTTTTAAAAGTCCCTGATGATTTTTTGTATTTCTTCCGGCAAAAGCTGCCTGCAGCGTGTATCCTGTATGGCATATACATTTTTACATAATTTCAATGCTGTCGGGCGGTGTGTCGTAACAATGCACGTTCTCGGCAGTGAATCTTCCATAATATTTTTTAAAACCTGTTTTTCCGTTTCAATGTCGAGTGCCGAAGTGGCTTCATCGAGGAGCAGTACCGGTGCATTTTTAAGCAGTGCCCTTGCAATGGAAAGGCGCTGTGCCTGCCCTTCTGAAAAATTGTTCCCGCGTTCCCCGATTTTTTCATAAATGGTATCCGGAAGCTGTCCGATAAATTCCCATGCACACGCTTTTTTTAAACAGTCTATGATTTCTTTATCTGTGGCATCCGGTTTGACACTTCGCATATTGTCGGCAATCGTTCCCGAAAACATCGCATTTCCCTGCGGTACATATGCATAAAGCTGTCTGGTGGCAGGAGAGAGCGGCAGTGCCTGTGAATCCTTCTGGAGCTGGCTGTTTCCGTCCTGACCGGCATCACCTGCATATAGCTTCATCGTTCCCTGCTGTGGTTCAAGTAAAGACAGTAAAAGACGGAGCATTGTCGTTTTTCCGCCGCCGGAAGCCCCGACCAGCCCTGTAAGCTGTCCCGGTTCTGCTAAAAAATCCACCTTGTTTAACACCTGTTTTCCGGTATGATATGCATACGATACATTTTCCATGCAGATTCCGATTCCCGACTGCTTATTTTTCTTATAAAATGCTTCTGCCTGCTTTCTATCCGAAAAATCTTCATGCGGCATATCCAGAATATCCATCAGCCTGCCTGCCGAAGTCGTTATCGAAACAGCTGTCGGAACCATGCCGATTAAGGCATTCAACGTACTTGTAAGACTGCCCGACAGCGATAAAAAAAGCGTCATTGTACCGTATGTAATTGCCCCGGTAAACACCCGGTAAATGCCAAGCGCGTAACAGCTGTAAGAGACGACAATTCCGACAAATGACATCATAATTGATGTCATTGCACTGAGCTTCTGAAATTTCTTTTTCATCGAAAAATAGTCTTTTTGCAGTTCCTGTAATCTGCAGACGTAGAGTGGTATTAAATCAAATGCCTTAATCGCCTGGATATTAGAAAACGTTTCCTGATGAAATCCCGACATTTTTGCATTCATTGCCGCACTCTGTTTATTATTGGCCTGCATTTTGGAAAGCAGTGTCTTTGACATCACGATGCTCACCGGAATTCCAATCAGTGCCAGCAGGGCAAATGTGACATCATAGTAAAATACGACCGCAAACGACGTAATAAATTTTGCTGTGTAAATAATCAGATTCGGAATCCAGTTTAACACACCGTATGAAATCACGGATACATCACTGCTCCAGCGTGTCAGCAAATCTCCGGTATGATATGCCATTAACGGTTCTAACCGCGTTGTCAGCATTTTCTGAAAAATATCTGCTTTCATTTCCTGATCTACCTTTAACGAAATCATGTTCGACAGATAATTTAACAACTGTGTCACACAGATATTTCCGGCTGAAAATGCGATATACCACACAAAGGTTATAAAAAGCCGCGAAGCCTGATGTCCGGTAATCAAATCAACCAAATCTTTGGAGAGCAGACTGCTTACCAGTCCGATTACCGTACCGAGAAGACCCGTTCCCGTGTAAAACACGATTTCTTTCCAGTACATTCTCACATACGAATAAATCCATACCGTCTGAATCCAAAGCTGCTTAAACCGCCCGCTTTTTAGCCGCTCACAAATCCATTCTATTTTTTTCTTCATTTTTCCTTCCTTAATAATATATGCTAGTCCTTTTTTTCTGCCAACCAACCGCCTTTACGCACCGTCATTATATTGTTAAATATTTATCAATATATTCTTTCATCACAGCCGCCGCAGACGGTTCCTGCGTACAGTAAAGCTGACAGATTGGAATACGGTCCGAAAGTTTTTCTGCAAATAAAAGACTGTCATCAACCTGTTTTTCTGTCCATGCCGGTGAAATCATACGCTGTGCGGTGTAAAGCTGTCTTTCGTCCTGAGGCAGTTTACAGACCTGGTTCTCCGTTCCTCGTTTTAAAAGAATAATGCCGCCAAGCGGGTATTTTTTCGTTGTATAGACACCGGAAGTCCCGCACCATGGAATCCCATAGACAAAGACTTCGTCCTTTTCCATACCGAGCAGATTCAGATCGCCATTTAATACCGGTACAGCATAAAGCTTTTCCCACAATTTAACATGGGTCGTTTTTCCCGTACCTGATGATGCCGAATACAGCCATGCCTTTTCTTGATAATAGTTGGAAGCTGAGTGCAGTGCATATTTACCGTGCAGTGCCGCAAAATAAAAAAATGCCGCGCGGAAACCATAAAACAGTTCATCAACTGCTTCCTGCTGCGTCGAGCCGTCATAATAAAATACCGCTTCTTTACCGTCAAAGGAGAGTGTACACAATGCCAGATGATGATTGGACGGAAAACGCAGCATATAATCCCCACTGCACCGGTAAACATCTAACTGACTGCCAAACAACAGCAGTTCACCTGTAATTTCCGGGACTTCTGACAGCAGTCTGACACGCCAGCTCTGGGAAATACCGCTTTGCTTAACCGTATGAGCTGACGGATTTTCTTTTCCGTCCTCTAAAAAAGGTTCAAAAAACGCATGAAGCCATTCCTTTCTGCCTTTATAATGCACCTGAATGCCTGCGATATTGTAACGGCAGTAATACGCATTTCCCTTTGCCTGAAACGGAGCAAACGGAAATGCCTGCATTTCCTTAGCGGAAGCCTGTATCATGCCAAACTGAAACAGCGTCAGCACATATGTACTTAAATCACTGCTTATGGAAGCTGCTGTGACTGTGGAAGCTTCTTCGCCTATAGATGCGGGTTTCACGGTTTTGGTGTCCTCTGTCATTTCAATACTTTTCACATATTCCGTATAGGCAGATAACAGTTCTTCCCATGATAAATCCTTTTGTAACAAGTCCCAGATGACACAGCCGGTCTGATTGATTTTTAAACAACGGCGCCTGTCTGCAATCCGCTGTCCTGTCGGTATAATATAAAATGTATCCGCAAGCTGTCTTATCACATAACCCGCCCTTGTTTTCATCTGCACATCCGCCTTTCTTCATTTCTATATTACTTTTTTCATATGCTTTCTTAAACGCTTTTTTATCATATCATTATTGCATTTCCTTGACAATAGCAGGCTTTACGACTTATAATTTAATTAAGTATAAGATTCATTTATGGAGGTAATTTATTATGTCTGCATATGAAAAACCAATGATTCATGTTGTTCCTGAACAGGCAGAAGGTATTTTTATGGCAAGCGGTGATAAAACTGTCTGTCGCTTTGGCAGAACGGAAGCAAATCCCGGCGCTGATACCTGTCAGGCCTGTTCTAAATCCGGCGGTACGGCTTCTAAGCTTGCCGAAAGCACATTCCGTTCTGATTATAACGGATGTCCTGACAATATGCCGGAAAAGCAGTAGGACAAGTGATGCAGACAAATACTTCGGAATCTTTACCTCGTACAATTCCTGAATTGTTGGAAAACCATACCATTCAGGTTCAGCCGCAGGGCTACAGTATGTATCCGCTTTTTGTGCCCGGCAGGGATTCTGCCGTCATTGAAAAAGCGGACTGTGACCGGCTAAAAAAAGGTGATGTCATTTTATACCGCAGGGAGAACGGTATACTGGTTTTACACCGGATCTGCCGTATTACAAAGGACGGCTTTTATACGGTGGGAGATAATCAGACCGCAGTGGAAGAACCTCTGACCGCTTCGCAGATTAGCGGAAAACTGATACATATTATCCGCAACGGACATTCTTTTTCCGTAAATCACCCGGTTTACCGGATTCTTTCCGGATTCTGGCTGTTTCTGCGCCCGGTTCGCCGTCCCATTAGTCTGATGACTGCAAAGTTGAAAAGTATTGTAAATATATTTTTGATAAGGTACTAGAAAAAAGTTAGGCCTTTTCAAGTTTTTTATTTCTGTTATAATACTAAACATAACAAGCACACAGTTATTTATTTAACTAAAAGCTTATTACAATTCCCCCTAAAGAAATCGCTTCGGCGGTTTCTTTTTTTTGCATTTTTTAAAATTATTTCTTTTTACAGTCTTTGAAGCTTTTTGTCAGGAACTGGTATAAGATATACGGTTTAGAAACGACTTTTTATCTTTATGAGCTTTCTGGTTTTACTGCCTGATTGCTTTCTGTGACATTGTTGGAGATTTTTTGATTTTGTGCTATACTGTGTATCAGATGATTTTACAAAGCGGCTGTTTTCCGATAACTGCCGGTATTCCTGATGACAGAATATAATTCACGAAAGGAAAATAGTGTAAAAAATCACACTGATGTGCTGATTTTTCACACAGCTATTTGTTTCTGGGCAAAAACAAATAGCCATGATGGCAGATGAGAAATCGCCTACGCGAATTTCTCATCGCCTCTTCGCAACAAGTTGCTCAGAAATGGAGATTAACATGACATTTTTATTTACACTTTTTGTAACATTTTTTGCGGGCATGGGTGCGGGACTTGGCACCGGCTTTGCCGGAATGAGCGCAGCCGCCGTAATCAGCCCGATGCTGATTACATTTTTAGGCATGGACCCTTATATGGCAGTCGGCATTGCATTGTCCTCTGATGTCCTCGCAAGTGCAGTTTCTGCATTTACCTACGGAAAAAATAAAAATCTGGATATCCGCAACGGTCTGATTATGATGGCAAGTGTGCTAACTTTTACAGTTGTCGGCAGTTATATCGCAAGCCTTGTTCCGTCAACAACCATGGGCGGTTTTTCAGTCTTTATGACATTTCTTCTCGGCATTAAATTTATTGTAAAGCCGGTTATGACGACCAAAGAAGCCATGCAGGGCGTTTCCGCCCAAAAAAGAGCCGTTCAGTCTGTTGTCTGTGGTGTCATTATCGGTTTTATCTGCGGATTTATCGGCGCAGGCGGCGGCATGATGATGCTTCTTATTTTAACCAGCGTGCTGGGCTATGAATTAAAAACGGCTGTCGGAACGAGTGTTTTCATTATGACTTTTACCGCGCTGACCGGTGCTTTGTCCCATTTTACAATCGGCGGTGCACCGGACTGGACTGTTTTTGGACTGTGCGTTATATTTACATTAATCTGGGCGCGCATTGCCGCCTTATTTGCCAATAAAGCCGAACCAAAGACGTTAAACCGCGCAACCGGTATTGTACTTGTTGTACTGGGGGTTGTGATTTTTGGATTTTCGATATTAAAATAGATGTGTTTAGCGGAGGTGATTCCATGAAGCTAACAACAGCAATTAATCGTGTCGGTTTGTCCGGATCGAATAATTGCTGTTGTTTCATGTTTTATATAATACACAATTATGAGCAAAATGGTATCGGTAATATTTTACAAAAATTTATTTCCTTTTTATGCGATATTACTAATTACTGCAATTCCTTAACAACCTTTCTACAAGACGTGAGAGTGATTTCTTGTCTTTCTGAATACGATATCCTGCATATAAAATTTGCAAAATACTTGTGAACAGAATTTTTACACCTTGTTCAAATGATTCTATAAAATCCACACTCATTTTATAAAACTTCGTTAAACCTGACTTTAGCGAAGTTATATATTGAATATAATATACGATCCCTTTTTACTTTCTTTTAATTAAAATATCTGTATATTTCAGCATGGAATTTCACGCTGAAATTTTACCCGCTGCGCAAAAAACACCCACAGGCATTTACTTTTAGCTGTGGGTGTTTTACATCATTTACTGAATTTTAAATTTTGAAACATTTTCTATCAGATTCTGAACATGTACATTCAGATTCTGTATTGTTTCTGTTGAACTATGAACCATATCCGCCAGTTCTTCCGCCATCGCAGAAGTTTCTTCTGTAGATGCTGCATTGCCCTGTGCAAATCCATTGAGCTTCGCTAAAGCATCTGTGATATTCTGGCGCTGGATTTCAATGCTGGCAGTCATGTTATCAATTGCGCCGACCGAGCTGACACAGGCTTTCAGGCTGCTGCTTAATGCGTTGAAATCATTCTGTGCCGCATGAATATATTCAAACTGCTGATGAACATCCGTCTGCATGCCTTCCATGACATGAATAAACTGATTGGAGTTCACCAGAAGTTCTTCTACCACGTGGTCAATTTCCACGACATTTTCAGCGGACTGTTTTGCAAGATTGGCAATCTGTTCTGCAACAACCGCAAATCCCTTTCCTGCTTCTCCGGCTCTTGCCGCTTCAATTGAAGCATTTAATGCAAGTAAATCTGTCTGGTCTGCAATATCGTTAATCAGATTTGCAGCATCTTTAATCTTCTGTGCAGATTCATTTGTCTTTGCCGCCTGATCATACATATCCAGAATCTGTGCTCTTGTCACTTCACTGATACCGACAAGTTCATCTAATGTCTTTGTTGAAGTATCATTTAACGTCTGCATGTCCTGTGCATTACTGTCTAAATACTCTACTTCTTTTTCTGTCTGCACAATGCCATTGCCGATGGCTTCAACATCCTCTGTGGCAGCTCTTGTATACTCTGCCTGTGAAGTTACATTCTGCGTAATATCATCTACTGCCGTTGATACGTCGCTGATAGATACAGACATCCGTGTAAAGGCTTCCCGGAAGCTGTCAAGTGCCGTACTGATTTCTTCAGATACGCCTGAAATATTGGCTACAAGTTCTTTAATATTGCCCTGTGCCGTATTTAAGGAAACGGCAGTCTGACCAATATCATTCATGGTTTTTACCGAAGCATCCTGCGTAATATCACCATCGGCGATTCTTGCCGCCATCTGTTGAATCTGCTTCAATGGCTTCACAATAATATTTTCACTTTCAATATAGGAAATAATAATGGCAACGATTAAAAGAATCACCGCAATAATCAGAATCATCATAACCATTGATGAAAAATTATCACGAATCTGTCCCTTTACTTCTGACATTTCAGCTTCCATATCATCGACATAATTGCCGGTTGTTACAATCCAGCCCCACGGCTCAAATTTCTGTGAATAAGCCACTTTTAAGGCAACTGTCACACCATCTGCTTTTGTAAAATAAAACTGATTATATCCGCCGCCGTTATTGGCTGTCTTCATAATCTCCTGAATAATCATGACACCGTTCTGATCCTGCAAGGTATAACGGTTCTGCCCTTCATTCTGTGGCAGAATCGGGTGCATGACAAGACTGTAATCGCTTGCATCAATCCACATATATCCGCTGTTGTCATCTCTGTAACGCATTTTACGGACTGCTTCCTTTGCTTCTGTCTTTGCCTGTTCTTCTGTAAGTTCTCCAGCTTTAAAACGGTTGTAATAATATTCAATCACCGCGATAGAAGACTGTACCTCAGATTTGATTTCCGTATTGTAGCCTTGATTCATTGCATCTTCATAATTGCTGTATGCCATATCGGTCGAGGAACGGATGTAATAAATTGCCACACCCGACACAACTGCCGCAACAATCAGCGCAATTGCTGCATACGTAATAATCAGCATCTTCTTTAAACTTGTTTTTTTCATAAGCCATACCTCATTTTATCCTTATTCGGCGTTTTCCCATTGAGGCTGTATGCAATAAAAAAGAACCGTAGAAAGTGAAAATTCTACGGTTCATAAAACTGTCTGCTGCGACAATACAATTTTGTTATTGTATATTCCCCAATTCACCCCTATGAAGAAATTATAGCATAATTAGTTTGTTTTTTCAATAAGCAGTTCCAGTTGTTTTGCCGCTTTACCGCTCATAATCAGTTCTCTTGCCTTATCAACTGCCTCCTGCATGGTCAGATTATCGGAAGCAATATAGATTGCCGCACCGGCATTTAAAAGAACGGCATCCATCTTTGCCCCCTGCTTCCCGGCTAAAATATCTCTTGCAATCTGCGCATTTTCCTGTGGTGTTCCACCAACCAGTTCTTCTTTATTACAACGCTTTAAACCGAACTGCTCCGGTGTAATTTCATAGCTTTTAAAGGTGTCCCCCTTAAACTCACAGACCTTTGTCGGAGCGCTTAAAGAAATTTCGTCAATGCTGTCAGTGCCGTAAACAACCATGGCACGCTTTACGCCGAGGTTATGTAAAACGTGTGCCAGCGGTTCTACCAGTTCAGCGCTGTATACACCCAATAACTGCATGGTTGCGCCAGCCGGGTTTGCAAGTGGTCCTAACACATTGAATAAGGTACGGATTCCCATTTCCTTTCTGACGCCGCCGACAAAACGCATGGCTGTGTGGTATTTCTGTGCAAATAAGAAACACATATTGATTTCTTTTAAAACCTGCGCACTCTGCGCCGGCGCAATATCAATTTTGACGCCGAGCGCTTCAAGGCAGTCTGCTGTACCACATTTACTGGAAGCCGCTCTGTTGCCGTGCTTTGCAACCGGGATTCCCGCAGCCGAAGCTACAAATGATGACAATGTGGAAATGTTAAAGGTGTTTGAGCCGTCCCCGCCTGTTCCTACAATTTCAAGTACATCCATATCATTTAAAAAGCGTTCACAATGTGCGCGCATAACCTTTGCTGCCGCCGTGATTTCATCAATTGTTTCTCCCTTCATGGCTAATGCCGTAAGAAAGGATGCTTTCTGGGCATCCGTTGCCTGATTGGTCATGATTTCTTCCATGACTTCACCCATTGTTTCTGCTGTTAAATCGTTTCTTTTTACTAACTGTGCAATCGCTTCTTTAATCATTGTTTTTGCTCCTTTTCTTTTATAAATAAGAATATGCTTTGCACATTCTCGCGCCGAGCGCGGTCGTTTGCGACAAACTACATCTTCGCGCGAGTGTGCATCATCGGCACGTAGTGCCTTTTGTGTAATAGGGAATTCTATCGGAATTTCCTATTACATAAAAAAAGTCCCTGAATGAACAAAAATACTCTGTTCATTCAAGGACGGTTCTTCTTACCGCGGTGCCACCTTGCTTTGTATCCGGCTCTGCCGCCGGTCACACAACTCTATGGAATACTATCATATTCCCGGCATGTAACGTATGCCTTACGTTATGGAATACTAAAGATAAACAAAATCAAGTTATCTCTTTGACCATACCCTCCGTGGTCCATTTAACAGACTGCATACTGCCGGTTCTCAGCACTCCCGGCTCTCTGTAAGCGCATCTTCTGCTGTTATCTCCACTTCAACGGTTTCCCACCTATTCAGTTCTATTAGAATTAATTATACGCTGTCAGCTTCATTTGTCAACCCTTTAATAGCGCACAAAGCTGTTCTTTTTCAAAAATATCGTCAAATAAAAATTCTTCCGCAAGGTCTTCAAGATTCTCCTCTGAATACTCAACTTCTCTTGAGAAAATGTGAATGAGTTCCATACGGTCTTTAAATCCGTATTTTTCACCGTTCTGAATCCAGCGCAGAAAATCCATTTCCTGTAATACTAAGTAATTGGCTGTAATCAGCTGCGCTTTGCCGTATACGTCATGGTCGTATGCGGCTTTCATAAAATAACGGAATACAAAATATGCCGTCAGGTTAATATATTCCCGCTCACGCTCCTGCACTGACCTCTTGAATCGCGCAAAGCTGTCACGATATGCCTGCGCCGAAAAATCTTCTCCGTGCAGGACCGAAAACAGCTCTTCTTTCTGCCGGTTCCAGTCCTCATTTAAAACTTCCAGTGCATCATACGCATACAAAATGCGTTCCAGCCCATCCTGACGGTCAACATCGACACTATCGCTCTGTGCTGTCTGCGGAACGTTCGCCTGACGGTCTTTTTGCTGCTTTGGTGTATCTGTATCTGTAAATTTTCCCCACTCCGTATAACTGCTTTGCGCAATCCGGTCGCAGGCGGCGGTATCATTGACATTGACCGCTTCCTGCAACTGATGACAGACTTCTAATAAAAGTATCAGCTTATCTTCCAATGACATTTTAGTATCGGTGAGCATTTCAAATATCTGACTGCGCACGGAAAAAAGCTGCTTTGCCAGTGGTGCATCAAATTCCGCATCGGAAACTTCTTCTTCCAAAATCGTTTCCTCGTTAAATGTAAATGCTTCCTTATCCTGACAGATAATTCTTGCGGCTTCTTCACAGGCAAGTCCGATGCCGGTTTCTTTTACCGCGCCGTAATATTCCGTATAGCGCGGAAACTGGGTACAGACAACGCCCATTTTATCTTCACCAAGCACCTGATAAATCTCACACAGACCTTTGCTGTCCAAAAAAGGACATTTGCCGTCCTTTAAACGGAAACAGTATTCATCGGTGCGGGTAATGCTGTTTCTTAACCGGTCACCAAATTCACCTTCCATGGAAAGATAATACTGTGCCGTTTCTTCGTCAATATCAATCTCCCAGCCGCCAACACAGCAGTTGTCCCGGCAGTCTGAGGCTATACAGTGAAATGCTTTATAATAATGTGGTACACGCTGAATCAATCGTTCCTCTTTTCCGCAGTGACAAACACTGCTTTATCTTTCTATTTTTTCTAAATGATGTTTCAATTTGCATATCGTAGAATTAACATCATAATTTCTATTATAATAAACGAAAAATAAAAAAACAAGAACTGCCTCTTAATAAAAATCACCCTCCCGTGCCACCAGACGTTTAAAATTTCCGCCTGACAACCCGGAAGGGTACATATTTAATGATATTGATTTTCCTGTAAAACTGTTATAAGTTATAACTGACGGATATATTCCGAAGCCGATACTGCGGCATTGGCGCCGTCTGCAACGGCTGTTATAACCTGACGTAAATGCTTCGTGCGCACATCACCTGCCACAAAAAAGCCGTCCTGTGAGGTCTTTCCGGTTTCATCTGCGACTACATAGCCCTGTGTATCCAGCTCTAGGAAGTCTTTTAAATGCTCCGTGTGCGGAATCATGCCAACTGCCACAAAAACACCATCGGTCTTTAACTTTGTGCCGTTATTTAACGTCACTTCTTCCACTTTCTTCTCTCCGGAAACCGCAGTAATCACTGCATTGGTAATCACCGTGATATTTTCCTTTTTACGGATTTTCTGTAAGGTTCTTGCAGAACCGCGGAATTCGTCCCGTCTGTGAACCAGATAAACCCGTGTACAGATATCGGACAGATACAGTGCATCGTCTAATGCGGTATCGCCGCCGCCGACAACAACTGCCGTTTTGCCCTTATAAAAAGCGCCGTCACAAATTGCACAGTAAGAGATTCCTTTTCCTGCGTAATCTGCTTCTTCCGGCAGACCTAACGGACGGTGTTTTGCACCTGCTCCGTAAATGACTGTTTTGGCTTCAACGACTTCGCCGTTCTCAAATGAAACGCTCCAGCTGTTTTCCTTTTTTTCAAAAGCAACGGCTTCACCGTCATAAAATTCAACACCCAGCTTTTTGGCATCTTCTAAAAAGATTTCGCCCAAGTCATAACCGCTTTTGCCGACCAGTCCGAGGTAATTGTCTACCTGACCGCTTTCTGCAATCTGACCGGTTCCCATGTATTCTTTTTCTGCAACCAGTACCGAAAGACCTGCGCGCTTTCCGTAGATTGCCGCGCCAAGTCCTGCCGGTCCGCTGCCGATAATCAGACTATCCCACATAAAATTCCTCTTTTTCCGAAACATCGCCTTCAATATGGAATGAGTTGAGTACCGGATTTTCTCTGTCCATCAGGGATAAAATCAGATAACTTGCACTGCTGTCATATGCCAGACGCTTATCTTCCTCGGACGGTCTGGACGGTGATTCCGGATGAGAGTGCCAGTTGCCAAGCGGTTTCAATCCATTTGCACGCATATCCTTTACGGCTGCTAACTGTTCTTTCGGGTCCAGTGAAAAATGCTCATTGGAATGGTCAATATTGGTCAGCAGATAGACTTTTTCAATAATCTTGTCATCGCCGTCAATTCTTCCTGCAATCAGACCGCAGGCTTCATCTGGCAGTTCTGACTCTGCGTGTGCCACCATTTTTTCATAATCTGTTTGTGAAAGTTTTACCATATCTGTTTTCCTTCCCTGTCTTATATTCGGCTTATTCTACTTGCCGTCACATTCTGCCTGTTCGTAATCGATTAATTCCGTAATAGTCGGATGGTCGCCGCATACTGCACAGCCTGATGTATCTGAAGGCAGCTTAATCTTACGGAATTCCATTTTTAATGCATCATAAGTTAATAAATAACCTGTGAGTAAATCACCGACACCTAAGATGTACTTTACAGCTTCCATTGCCTGAAGACTGCCGATTACACCGCCCATTGCACCGATGACACCGGCCTGCTTACAGGTCGGTACAGCATCCTTTGGTGGTGGATCTTTAAATACACAACGGTAGCACGGTCCCTCTCCCGGTACATAGGTCATTAACTGACCCTTGAAACGGATAATACCTGCATGGGAGAATGGTTTCTTTGCCATTACACAGGCATCGTTAATTAAGAACTTCGCCGGGAAATTGTCTGTACCGTCAATGATAAAGTCATAATCCTTAATTAAGTCCATAACATTTTCAGATGTAACAAATGTACGGTATGTATTGACTGTTACATCCGGGTTGATTGCGTTCATGGTTTCCTTTGCAGACTGTACCTTTGCCTTGCCGATATCTGCTGTTGTATGAATAACCTGACGCTGTAAATTTGATAAATCCACTTCGTCCGCATCTACGATACCGATTGTTCCGACTCCGGCTGCTGCCAGATATAATGCTGCCGGAGCACCGAGTCCGCCTGCACCGATAATTAATACCTTTGCATTTAATAATTTTTTCTGTCCCTTAGCGCCAACTTCCTTTAAAATGATGTGACGGGAGTAGCGCTCTAACTGGTCGTTTGTAAAAGCCACTACTGTCCACCTCCCATGAAATATAAGAATTCTACGTTGTCACCGTCTTTTAACTGCTGTGTTTCAAAATCTGCGTTCTTTGCAAATTCATCATTTACTGAAACGGTTACGTATTCCGGTGTTTCTACATTTTCCTGTGCAATCAGTTCGGAAATCGTGATATTGTCCTTTACTTCCTTTACTACGCCTGCTACTGTAATCTTCATTCTTTAAATCCTCCTTAAACATTTTCTGAAATGAATTTCTCTAAATCTGCTTTTTTCTGTACACCTGCCAGACGCTGTATTTCTTTTCCGTCTTTAAAAAAGACCAATGTCGGTGCCGATGACACTTCGTATTTTTCAACGAGTTCCGGTTCATATGCGATATTGACTTTACCGACATATAACTTACCGGCATAGCTTTCTTCTAACTCTGCCAGCACCGGTGACATTCTTTTACATGGAACACAGCTGTCAGAGTAAAAATCTACAAGTGCAAATGTTCCGTCTGCCAAAACCTTGCTGTCAAAATCCCCAGCATGAATTCGTTCTGCCATTGCCGTACCTTCCTTTTCGTATTTTTTATTCGTCTTCAACCTTCTTGACAATCAAGTCATAAGTTCCGTCTTCATTGTCAATCAGCTTTAAAATCTGGTGTCCTTCTTCTTTGATGCTGCGTGGCACGTTCTGTACCGGTTCGCCATCATTCATGCGGATGGATAAAATCTGTCCGTCATCTAATTCTTCGAGTGCTACCTTTGCCTTTACAAATGTTACCGGGCAGACAACATCTGTAATATCTACTGTATCATCTATCTGAAAATCAGCCATTTGCATATGCCTCCTTTATTACTTCTTCAAATTTTTCTTTGCCGACACGGTCAATTGTGAACTTAAAACGTTCTCCTGCCTGTGCATTCTGTTCAAAGAATGTAATTGCCGCATCACAGACTTTTAACAGCTTATCATGGTCTTCAATAAACGGAATCACCGTGTTACCCTTGTTGATGTGATTACCGAATAATCCGCCAAAGGATACGATATAACCATGTGTTTCATCGTATGCGTTGGTTGGACAGGCCTTGGTACATCTTCCGCAGTAGTTACATTTGCTCTCATCAATGGAAATCTTTCCATCTGTTAATGTAATTGCACCGCTGCGGCATGCCTTTACACAGACACCGCACTGGATACAGTCGGATTCTTTCCACTGTACCTGAATACCACCTTTAATACCAACATCGTTTTCTTCGGATTTCAGACAGTTGTTCTGACAGCCTGTAATACCGAATTTAAACTTATGCGGCAGTTCCTTTGCAAAGTAACGGTCGTCCAGTTCTTTTGCAAGAGCATATGTATCAATACAGCCGCTTGGACAGATTGCCGCACCCTGACAGGCTGTAATGGTACGGACTCTCGGTCCGCATACGCCCGGTTCAACGTCACCTTCTGCCAATGCTGCTTTTACTTCGTCAATATCGTCTAATTTGATAAACGGAATCTCTACGCTCTGTCTGGATGTCAGATGTACGTATCCGTCACCGAATTTATCCGAAACTTCAGCAATCTTTGCCAGCTGTTTTGCCGTAAGATTTCCTCCGACTACACGAAGTCTTAAAGAGAAGTTGTTTTTTTGTTTCTGGCGCATGAATCCGCCCTTTTTTAACACTGCATAATCTGTTGCCATTTGTACTTCCTCCTGATATAAAGCTTTCTTAGTCTAAATCCTTAATTGCCGAAGTGAAATCTTCTATTAAATCGCTGCCGTCTTCAATACCGACACTGACACGGATTGTATCTGCATAGACACCGGCATCCCGCATCTGTTCTTCTGTATTGTGGATATAAATTGTAGAAGCCGGATGAATTACCAGCGTTCGTGCATCACCGATATTCGTTGCATTGAGTGCATACTTTAAATGGCTCATCAACTGATACGCTCTTTCTTTTGAGCCGACACGCAGAGTTAAGATTCCGCCGCCCATACCGTTTAACTGGCTTTCTACCAGCGGCTTATACGGATTGTTTTCCAATGCCGGATAATTGGCTGTTACACCGTTTAATCCGTCAACTGCCTTTGCAAGTTCTAAGGCATTAGAACAAATCTTATCCATCCGCAGTCCTAAGGTGTCCATTCCGATAAAATTTAAAAATGCGTTCATCGGTGCTAAACAGCCACCCATATTTCTCCAGATTCCGTTACGCAGCTTTGCAACGTAGGCAAATTCACCATACTTCTGATATTCGGCAAATCCCGGATATTTTTTATTGTCCCATGAAAACTTACCACTGTCAACAATAACACCGCTGATTGCATTGCCACCGCCATTGATATATTTTGATGATGAATGAACCACCACATCCGCGCCGTATGCAATCGGCTGTACCAGATACGGTGTCGCCGTTGTGCTGTCCACAATCAGTGGAATGCCCTTGCTGTGTACAAACTCGGAAACGGCTTTTAAGTCGATAACATCCAGTCCCGGATTGCCGATGACTTCGCCGAAGACAACCTTTGTCTTATCTGTAATGAGCGGTGCAATCTCATCAACCGTAATCTGTTTTGCAAAACGGGTTGTAATGCCAAATGCCTTTAAATCACCGAATAAATCAATCGTTCCGCCAAACAGTCCGCTGCCTGCGATAATCTCATCGCCTGCTTCCAGAATGTTTAACAGGGCAAGTGTCACGGCTGACATCCCGGAGGAACAGGCAACCGCTCCTTTTCCGCCTTCCAGTTCACAGACCCTTCTTTCAAAGGAATCGACAACCGGATTACTGATTCTTGTATAAGCATATCCCGGTGCCCTGTTATTAAAAACTTTTTCCAAATCCTGTGCTGTTTCATATGCAAAAGCACTGACCTGACTAATCGGTGGAAGTGTCGCTCCGTCAGGATACCGCTTAATTGCATTTCCATGCAGCAATTGTGTGTTAAATTTCATATCCCTCTTATTCCTATCTGCTTACTATGATTTCAAGTTGAATTTAGTATAATCCATATTCTCCCATGTGTCAACTACTTTTTCATGGAAAAATAACAGTTTCAAATGAGGTGTGCCGCTGCTGTATACCGCTGTATATAAACGCAGAGCCGGGCAGCCTGCCTCTTTCGGCACAGCTTTGCCCGGCTCTGGACGTCTATATGCTGCCCACGAATTGTTGTGTGCTTACGCACTCCCACAATTCTGCCCTCCTATGAGCAAGCTCCGGCGGGTGAAAGGCTTTGTGCCCCTGGCAGCATTAGATAAAATCTCCGTGTACGGATACGCCCGCCGCATAGGAAGATACTTTCTTTACAAATTCTGCCGCTTCGGATACGGTAAGCGTACCATCCGTCTGCCAGTTTCTATAATAAGTCTTGTTATCCTGTGCAAAGGTCTTTCCTGCAAATGCTTCATCTAATACAAGCAGTACAACGATTCCTGCTTCTGTCAGGTGGTGCAGTACGGTTTCTACCGGTTCATCTGCTTCCGGCGCATACAGATAAGTATGTCTGCCTTCTGCGCTTAACTGCTTTTCAACCTGTTCTGCCAGTTCAAGTGTAATGCCGTGCTGTCCTACCAGAAATTCCACGGTTACTGCACTCTGACCGTTTAAAGCTGAACGAAGCTTTTTATTGACTTTCTTTTCTTCCAGTCCGTCTTCATCGGCATGCAGTTCAGTAACAACACCGCAGGCAGAAGTCATATTGGTTACACGGTCAATTAAAATCAGTTCACCGAGTGTCTTATGTGCCGCAAATGTATCTGCTACGATTCTGTCTGCAAATGCGATTTCGCAGACTGCGATTTCATTTTTATGTAAGGAAGATACTTCCTTTTTCTCGCCTGTATTGACATCAATTAATGAAACAATCTTTGTTACAAGCCCCGGAATCATCTTTGTGCCAAGCTTGATAAAGAAGTTCTTTCCGTTTTCAAGAGCATCATCATCCATCCACAGAATCGTTGCCGTAACGGCTGCGGCTGTCTTGATACCGGAATCTACGGATAATACACAGCCTCTGGATACGTCCACTTCCCTGTCTAACTGAATCGTTACCGGCTGGCCTTCCTGTGCGGCATCTGCATTCTTATCACCTACATGGATACTCTTTACATGTGCCTGCTCGTTGCTTGGCAGTGTTGTAATCGCATCACCCACATGAATGTTTCCGGCTTCAATCTGACCCTGGAAGCCTCTGAATTCATGGTTTGGACGGCATACGCGCTGTACCGGCATATAAAATCCCTGTTCCTTGGCTGCGGCTGTAATATCAACCTGCTCTAAGTACGAAAGGAGTGCCTGACCGTTGTACCATGGCATATTCGGTGATTTTACGGTAACATTGTCACCTTCTGTTGCGGATACTGGAATAATCGTTACGTTCTGTAAATCCAGTTCCTTTGTCAGTTCTGCAATCTGTTTCTGAATCTTTGCAAATACCTTTTCATCATAGCCTACAAGGTCCATTTTGTTGACTGCAAATACAAAGTAACGGATTCCCATTAATGCACAGATTCTTGCGTGACGTCTTGTCTGAACCAGCACGCCCTGTTTTGCATCGACTAAGATAACGGCTAAGTCTGCAAAGGAAGCACCTACAGCCATATTTCTTGTATATTCTTCATGTCCCGGTGTATCGGCAACGATAAAGCTTCTGTTGTCTGTTGTAAAATAACGGTATGCAACATCGATTGTAATACCCTGTTCTCTTTCTGCCATCAGACCGTCTAACAGCAGAGAGTAGTCGATTTTACCTTCACGGCTTCCGACCTTGGAATCCTCCAGTGCCTTTTCCTGGTCTGCATAAAGGAGTTTTGAATCATATAAAATGTGTCCGATTAAGGTGGATTTTCCATCATCAACACTGCCACATGTAATAAATTTTAATAATCCCTTCATTTTAGAAATAACCCTCCTTCTTTCTTCTCTCCATGCTGCCTGCTTCCTCATGGTCAATCACACGGCTGGTACGCTCTGAAGATACTGCACTTAATGTTTCCTCGATAATTTCATCGAGTGTTTCCGCATCGGATTCCACGCCGCCTGTCAGCGGATAGCAGCCGAGTGTACGGAAACGTACTTTCTTATTTTCAATCTTTTCGCCTTCTCTTAACTTTAAGCGGTCATCATCTACCATGATGATGTTTCCGTCACGGTAAATTACCGGACGTTCCTTTGCAAAGTATAACGGCACGATTTCAATGTTTTCACGCTTAATGTACTGCCAGATGTCTTTTTCCGTCCAGTTGGAAATCGGGAAGACACGGATACTTTCGCCCTTGTGGATCTTTGTGTTGTAAAGCTTCCACATTTCCGGACGCTGGTTTTTCGGATCCCATGCCTGTGCCGCATTTCTGAATGAGAAGATACGTTCCTTTGCACGGGACTTTTCTTCATCACGACGTCCGCCCCCGAATGCTGCCGTAAACTGGTATTTATTTAATGCCTGCTTTAATGCCTGTGTCTTCATGATATCTGTGTAGGCTGAACCGTGGTCAAACGGATTAATGCCTGCCTTTACACCTTCTTCATTGGTATATACAAGCATTTCAATACCCATTTTTTCTGCGATATGGTCACGGAACTGTATCATTTCCTTAAACTTCCATGTTGTATCAATATGTAAGAACGGAAATGGTGGCTTCTCCGGATAAAATGCTTTCATCGCGAGATGCAGCATAACCGAACTGTCCTTTCCAATCGAATACAGCATTACCGGATTTTCACATTCCGCTGCCACTTCTCTGATAATATAAATTGCTTCTGCTTCCAATTCATCAAGATGCGATAAATTTCCCATACTCTCTCTCCTTAATATTTATTTGCGTCTTTTTTGTTGACTTCTATAACCTGTACACTGCCGTCCGGCGATGTAACGCACCACTCACGAATGTCCCCTTTGGACTTGACAGACAGCGTACTTCCTGCACCGCCCATATCTGCTCCCAGATAAAAGCTGATTGCGCCTGTCTTACATTCTTTTAAGCATGAGGTACAGCCCCAGCAGTCGGAAATGTGCTTAATGACTGCCTTTCCCTGTGCATCTTTTTTTATCAGGTTGCCGGGACAGGCTTCGATACACCTTCCGCAACCTACGCAGTTATTTTGTGTAATTCGTATGCTCATAGTGTTTTCCTCCCGTCACCAGTTCTCTGAAAATGATTTCTATTTTGCCGTCTTTCATGCGGGAATTGACATATTTTTCCCAATCGGCATTCTTTTCAGGATAATCCGCATTTTCCGCAAAACTGTGCCAGCGTGTTTCTTTTCTGGCAAGCAGATGTGCGATAACGACCTGACAGACAACCAGACGTTCTTTGACTTCGTAAATACGGAGCAGATCGTCCATGTCTTCTGCCGCAAGTCCGTCCACCAGCTTTTGCAGGGATGTGATTTTTTCCTTTGCAAGGGCTAAACGGCTTTCATTATAACGGTAATCCGTTGCAATACCGCCTGCGTACTGGTCCATGATTTTCTGCATGGTTTCCTCAAGCTGTTCGGTCGTAAGCAGTCCCTGCGGATTGTTTAAAAAATGCTCGTATTCTGCCTGCTTTTCATTCTGCTTTGCTTCACTGTCCGCATCTTTGGCTGCTGTCTGCTTTTCATCTTTTAGAAATTCAAGCACCGCTTCTGCCGCAATTTCGCCCTCGGCTAATGCGCCGGTTACGTATTTCTGCGGACAGCCGCCTGCAACATCGCCTGCGGCAAACAGTCCGTGAATTGTTGTTTCCCTGTTATTGTCTACCCAGTAACCGCTTGCGGTATGTCCGCCCACAATATACGGCTCTGTGCCTTCAATTTCCACATTCTGCTCTGACGGGCCCTTGCCGGATTCAAGCCACTTTAAAGTCTGGCTCGGCGCCATATTTAAGTATGCCTTGTATAAATCCTGTTCCTGCTCTTTTGTAATCTCATCAGTCTTTAAATAACATGGTCCGTGTCCGGCTCTGTTTTCCATAACCGTTCCGTATACACGCTGGGAAGTTGTAAGACCGTATTTTGTTTCATAAATTTCGCCGTTGGAATTCATCTGCTTTGCGGATACACCCTGTGCAATCGTTCCTGTCGGTGCAATCGTATCTTTACAGCGCAGTGCGATAAAACGCATTTCAAAGGTTGTCATCTCAGCGCCTGCCGTAATGCCCATTGCGTAGCCCGCACCGGTATTAAACGGCGGGTACCACATTTTATGTCTTGAAAAGCCCGGATTGTTTGGACGGTAAAGTCCTGCCGCGCCTCCGGTTGCGCAGATGACCGCTTTGGCATGAATCACATAAAAGATTTCTTCATTAACATCAAAGCCGTAAGCCCCGTAAATGCGGTTGTCTTTCACAATGTAATCTGTAATATTGACGTGATTTAAAACCGTTACATTTTCCTGTGCGGATGCCTCTTCTGCAAGAATCGGCTTAATATTTTCCCCGTTAATCTTGATATTTCTGTTTCCTCTTGTAACGTATTTGCCGTTTTCATCTTTTAAAATGACAAGTCCGGCTTTTTCCATAACATCCGTTACATGGTTTAACCGCTCTGACATTGAAAGCAGTAAGTCTTCACGCACAATGCCGTCTGCATCTTTTTTGGCATAGTCTACATAATCCTGAGGCACTCTGCCTTCCGTAATATAAGCATTAATTGCATTGACACCTGCCGCCAGACAGCCGCTCCGCCTGATATTGGCTTTTTCAGCAATCAGAACGCTGATATTTTTTTCTTTTCCGAGCGTCATCGCCGCAAAACAGCCCGCTGTTCCGCCGCCGATAATCAACACATCTGTTGAGAGTTCTTTCTTTTTCATGGCACCTTCCATTCCGCCGCACAACACGGCTTTTCTATCTTGATTTTTAGATAAATACTGAATCATCTACCAGTGACTGGTTTTCCAAAAGCATTGCCTTTTCTCCGACCGTTACAAACAGTCGATATATGAATACATCAACCTTTTCTCCCACCGCAATACTTTTTTCTTCCAATCCTCTTTTGGCAATAATCTGATTGTCGTTTACATTGACAAGCAGTTCTAAGCTGTCACCTCTGAAAGACACGCGCTCCACAACGCCTTCGGAAGCCGAAGGACCGAAACGCTGTACTTCATTTTTCTTGGATACTTTGACAAATTCCGGACGGATAATGGCTTTATCGACATTGTCCACTTTCGGAAAGCTGTGAAAGCTCTGATAATTGGTAATCTGTGACGTCTGTCCGAAGAAAGTCGCCGCGAATGCCGTCTGCGGGTTCTGGTAAATTTCAAGCGGTGTTCCCTTCTGCTCAATGTGTCCCTTGTTGGTAATAATAATTTCATCGGCAACTTCAATCGCTTCGTCCTGGTCATGCGTAACGAAAATACTGGTAATGCCGAGTTTTTCAATCATTTCCTTTAACCAGCTTCTGAGTTCCTGACGGACCTTGGCATCAATCGCCGCAAACGGTTCATCTAACAACAGCAGATGCGGATTTGGCGCAAGCGCCCTTGCAAATGCCACACGCTGTCTTTGTCCGCCGGATAACTGGCTCGGATACCGCTTTTCCAGTCCATCTAGGCTGATGAGTTTTAAAAGCTCGTGAACTCTTTCATCTATATATTTTTTATTCTCTTTTTTAACATTTAAACCGAATGCAATATTGTCATATACCGTCATATAGCGGAACAGCGCGTAGTTCTGAAATACGAAGCCGATACCGCGCTCACTTGCCGGAATGTTGTTGACTACCTTGCCGTCAATGACGATTTCGCCGCTGTCCGGTGTTTCCAGCCCCGCAATCATTCTTAAAATGGTCGTCTTACCACTGCCGCTCGGTCCTAACAGCGCAATCAGCCTGCCCTGTTCAATGCCGAAGCTGACATGATTGGAAGCCTGATAGCCGGCATACGTTTTATTAATATCTTTTAATTCAACATACATAATTTCCTGCTTTCTGCCGTGCTATAACGGCTTTTTCGTAGTCTTTCCCTTATGCTCCAGCACACTCCGCATGACCAGCAAAATAATTGCCAGAATCACGAGAATGGACGATACGGCAAATGCCGGTACATACTGGAACTCATTGAATAAAATTTCCACATGAAGCGGCAGGGTGTTGGTCAGTCCCCTTAAATGTCCCGATAAAACGGATACCGCACCGAACTCGCCCATTGCACGCGCCGTACATAAGACAATGCCGTACAGCAGTGCCCAGCGGATATGTGGCAGAGTAATTTTCCTGAAAATCGTAAATGCGCCTGCACCCATCAGCGCTGCGGCTTCTTCCTCGTCTGTACCCTCCGTTTCAAGCACCGGAATCAGTTCTCTTGAAATAAACGGAAATGTTACAAAGACGGTTGCCAGGATAATACCCGGTACTGCAAATACAACTTTGATGTGACACGCTTTGAGTATCGGATATAAAACACTCTGTCTTCCGAACAGCAGAATGAAAATCAGACCCGCGATAACCGGGGATACCGTAACCGGAATATCAATGAGCGTTGTCAGTAATTTCTTGCCTTTAAATTTAAACTTTGTAATCGTCCATGCCGCAAAAAGTCCGAATATGGTATTTACAACCACAGCGGTGAGTGTCGCTTCGAGTGTCAGCAGTAAGGCGCGGACGGTATATTTATCCGTAACTGCTTTTAAGTAAGCGGCTACCCCGCTTTTAAATGCCTGTGTTATCACGACCAACAGCGGAAGCACCAGCATTACAAACAAAAACAAAACACTGATTATTATCAGCAGCCACTTTACAAAGCCGGACTGTTTATTCTGATTCATTTTTTCCTCCCTTTCCGCTTCCTAACGGTTGCCGTTTAATATTTTTGTATTTCTTGCCTGTATCAGGTTGTTGATAAATAAAATAAGGAATGCCGCTATCAGCATTACCAGTGCAATCGCCGTTGCACTCGGATAATCGAATTCCTGTAATTCCGACATAATGATTAACGGTGTAATCTCTGTGTAGTACGGCTTGTTACCTGCGATAAACACGATACTTCCGTATTCGCCGAGACATCTGCCGAATGCCAGTCCGAAGCCCGTACATAAGGACGGTAAAACTTCCGGAAAAATGACTTTCCAAAAGATTCTTGTGCGGCTTGCACCAAGCACGCTTGCCGCTTCCTCGTAAGACGGGTCTAACTTTTCAAGCACCGGCTGAATAGAACGCACCACAAATGGGATTCCCACGAAAATCAGTGCAAAGGTGATACCCAGTCTGGTATAGGCAATCTGTATGCCAAACTTTGCAAAAACGCTGCCAATCCAGCCGCTGTCGGTTGTTAAATATGTAAGAGAAATACCCGCAACCGCTGTCGGCAGTGCAAAGGGCAGTTCAATCATTCCGTCTAAAATGCGTTTGCCGGGAAATTCATATCTGACAAGCACCCATGCCAGTATCAGTCCCATAACGGCATTGATTGCCGATGCCGCAAATGCGGTGATGAAGCTGACATAAAAGCTTGATAATACCCTGCCCCTTGTTATTGTTGCAATGATTTCCGGGAAACTCATCTGCGCCGTATAGATTACCAGTGTTGCCAATGGAATCAGCACGATAACACTCACCATTGTAAGCGTAACACCCATTGAAATTCCAAAACCCGGAATCACTCTTTTATTTTTCTTTTTCATGACTCCTCCACTCTCAAACACATTTGCTTACTTTTCATAAATCTCATCAAAAATACCGCCGTTGGCAAAATGCTTTGCCGAAACACTGTCCCAGCCGCCAAAATCATGTACCGTCTTTAACTTCATATTCAAATCAAATACATCGCTGTATTCCTGCAAAATTTCTTCATTGACCGGGCGAAAATAATTGTCCGCCGCAATACGCTGTGCATCATCGGAATACAGATACGATAAATACTCCTCCGCAACGGCTCTTGTCCCGCGCTCATCAACAACCGAATCGACAACCGCAACGGACGGCTGTGCCAGAATACTGATACCCGGTGTAATGATTTCATAATCGTCCGGGCAATCTAACATGGAAAGATATGCTTCATTTTCCCAAGCAATCAGTACATCGCCCTGATTATTTTCCACAAATGAAGTTGTTGCGCCTCTCGCACCGGAATCCAGCACCAGTACATTCTGATACAGCTTTTTGATAAACTCCTTCATCTGCGCTTCATCGCCGTTGTAACGTTCCTGCGCATAACCCCATGCTGCAAGGTAATTCCACCTTGCACCACCTGAGGTCTTTGGGTTCGGTGTAATCACACCCACACCGTCTTTTACCAGATCGTCCCAGTCGTGAATGTTTTTCGGATTGCCCTTTCTTACAAGGAAGACAATCGTTGAAGTGTACGGTGCGCTGTCATCATCATATTCATCAACCCAGCCGTCTTCTATCAATCCGGCTTTTTCGATTGCGTCAATGTCATATTCCAATGCCAGTGTCACAACATCAGCTTCCAGACCGTTAGAAACTTCCAGTGCCTGCTTTCCTGAACCGCCGTGGGACTGTATCACCTCAACGTCCTGTCCGGTCTGTTCTTTCCAATGCTGTGCAAATATCTCATTATAACTTTCAAATAATTCTCTTGTAGGGTCATAAGAAACGTTGATCATCCGTACACTGTTTTTATTGCTTCCACAGCCGGTCAGACACCCTGTCAGTAATACGGCAATCAGCCCAAGGCTTAATAATTTCTTTTTCACAAGCTTACCTCCATTTCTCATTTCCTACATTTCATATTAGTCTAGTAGGTTTTATATGATAGTAAAACAGAATGAGGGTTTTGTCAAGAAGTATTTTCATGAAATGGGAGATTTTTCAAGAGCTTTTATAATCAGCGTAAGTTCTTTTCGTTTTCTTTTTCCTAGATGTTGTATTACAATCCCGATAATGTGCGCATTACTAAATCTACATCTTTATTCTCCAGTTCCTGAATAATGTGTAAATAGGTCTTTTGCGTTGTTGTCATACTGGCATGTCCCAGTCTTCTTGCAACACTGGCAATCGACACGCCCGCAAACAGCAGTAATGATGCATGGGTGTGGCGCAGTCCATGTATGGATATTTCAGAAATTCCGCATGCCCTACAATGCCTTGCAAGCACATCATTTACAGTAGAATTATACACCTTTGTTTCTCCGGCAAAAATAGGCTTATCCTCCGGCAGTCCCTTTACCAGTTCTGAAAATTTCACAACAATCTGCCAGTCAATCTGAATTTTTCGTACAGAGGATTTGTTTTTCGTTGGAAGGAATCCGCCATTTCCTTTGTAATCCCATGTTTTACTAATGGAAAGGGACTGTCTTGCAAAATCAAAATCTGCCGGTGTAATGGCAAGCGCCTCAGAAAATCGCATCCCCGTCTTTGCGACTAACAAAATAAACCAATCCCAGTTTACTTTTTCTTTAATGTCAAGATGGGCTATCAAAGTATGCAGCTCAAACTGGTTCAGGTATTTGATTTTCTTTGCTCCCGGTGTCTTTCCTTTAATAATTGCCTTTCTGGTCGGATCCCGCTCAATCATTCCCTCATCAACCGCATCCAAAACCGCCCCTTTTAACTGATGATGAAAATCCAGTGTGGTCTGCCTTTCATGTTCTTTTGCATAATCGTTTAAAATCTGCTGGTAGACGGTTCTGGTAAGTTCTGAAACCTTTAACTGCGGCGCGAGTTTTTCAACCCATTTTTGTGTCATCAAATATTTTGACATTGTGGCTTCCCTGATTGCGCCCCTCTTATATACCTCTATCCATTGTTTGTAGTACTCACAAAAAAGCATTGTCTTGTCTATATCATTTAACATAAGCAGCCTCCATTTCTTAAAGGACTCACGCTGATAGAAACAATACTATACTATTAATGATTAAGAAGCGGTTTAACCTCTTCATCTAATGTCTTTTTAAGTTCCGCCATCAACTTCGCATAATACTTAAATTTAGGCAGTGCCTTTTCCTGCTGCTCTTTATATTGTGTATAATTAACATTTGTCTTAATGACACTTTCATTTGGAATTTCTCCGTTTTTATAATGTGTTGCCGCATACATAACATCTTCCTTTGCCGCATACCATTCCACACAAAAGTCCGTAACAACCTGTTCAATGCACTCCTGTTTCATATTTTCAACCGTATTTAAAATGGATTGTCCCTTATATTTGTTTTCATCCATCTCAATTTCATAAATTAAATCAGACATAATTGCCGCTACTTTCGGATTTTCTTTATGCAGTTCTTCAACATACTGCTTTGCTTCATCGATCTTTTTCTGACGTTCTTCCGGTGTAATTTCAACCGATTCATCTTCCGGTGTTACGATATTCTGAATCAGACTAATGATATATTCATAATCAATTTTGGTATTGCTGTATGCCATAAGTTCATAATTTTCATCGACCGGCTGTGTCCCTGACGGGTCATCTCCACTGTCTGTTTTGTCTTGTTTGAGTTCCTCCAGTACATTCAGATAATGTCCGGCGTAGTCAATATACTCCTCTTCTGTAATTCCATATCCTTTAAGCTTACTTTCCTCATATCGTGTAAATGATTTTAATTGTGCAAATAAACTGTCGAAATTCTGAAATATCCTTACAAAGTCTTTCTTCTCTTTTTTTGACAGCTTTGGGACATCTTCCGGCTTTTCAGCAGCAATACGAAGTGCCGCCAATGCCTTTTTAAATTGGGGTTCAATTTCTTCCCATTCAGACACTAATACTTCTTTACTGCTTCCGGCAGAATATAATTTAACCGCTTCGTCAACGCACTCTTTAAACAGATGCGGTGCCTGAAATGTAACAATCTGTCCATAGGTCTTATGCGTATCATAAATGCGGTTTGTTCTTGAAAATGCCTGTATTAAATCATGCGGTCCCATAGGCTGCCGGTCTATATAAATTGTAGACAGACACGGTGCATCAAAGCCTGTGAGCAGACGGTCTACAACAATTACCAAATCCAACTGTTCTTTCCGGCTCTTAAATTTTGCAGCTTTTCTTGCAAGTCTTTTATTTAGGTTGGCATTATATCCCTGAATCTGTGATAATTCATATTTTGTTCCGAACATTTCGTTGTAATCTTTTAATGATTGCTGCATTTTAAGCTGATTTACCTGTGAACCTTCATCATTTTCCGACACCGAATATGTAATAGCGAATTTCGGAAAATCCGGAAGTATCTGCTTTATCTTTTCATGAATTTCAAGCGGTGTTTCACCCTTTTTTACACGTGTCAGTAAATCATAATACTTTTGTGCCTGCTGGATAGAACTCGTTGTCAGCAATGCTTCATATGTTTGTCCCTTACCATTTTGAAACCCTAATTTATGGTACGATTTATTCAAAATGATATCTAGTACCTTCAACATATGTTTTTCATTATCATAAAGGCGGCTGTCGGTTTCATCTTCCATATTTTTCGGTCCATTATGCTCTACCTGAAATCCTAATACCGCATTGTCATGAATTGCATTTTGTATTGTGTATTTATGCAGGCATTTTCCATATAACTCCTCAGTCGTACGCGGTAAATCTCCCATTTGCGGATAAGGATTTTCTGCAAAACGCGGTGTTCCCGTAAATCCAAACCACAATGAATTGCCAAAAAACCGTTCCAGTTCTCTTTTTGTTCCCGGTGTGACTGCTCTGTGGCACTCATCTGCTACAAATGCAATTTTTAAATTTTTAATTTTGCTGTAATCCGTACTATCCTCATCTAATCTTTTTGTAACAAGCCTGTGCAGTTTTTGAATAGTTGTTACTATAACCTGTCTGTCATCTGATTTTAACTTTTTCTTTAAATCATTGATATTACTTGTTTCATCAACATCAATCAAGTCATTATTGGCATATGCCTGAAATGCCATTGTTGTCTGTGTATCCAAATCTTTTCTGTCAATCAGAAAGATTGCTTTGTCAATCGCCGGAATATCCATTAATAAATTTCTGGTTGCTTTGTAAGAGGTCAATGTCTTTCCTGAACCGGTTGTATGCCATACAAATCCGGACTTTCCTGTTTTTGAAGCTTCTCTTATGGATTCGATTGCATGAATCTGATACGGACGAAGCAGAATTAACTTTTTCGCATCTTCATCTAATACGGTATATCTTGCAATCATTTCATGTGCCTGCGGTATGCGCAAAACACTTTTTGCAAAATCAATGTAATCTGTTACCGGATTGTTGTCTTTGTCCAGCCAGCCGCTTATAAACTTTTCATTTAATTCCGTATCTGCTGAAAAGTATTTTGTATCCACACCATTGCTAATGACAAACATCTGCACTGCGGAAAATATTCCTGTAAATTTGCCCTCGCTGATATATTTTTTTATCTGTCTGAAACCGTCCATGTATGGATGCTGTTTATTCTTTAATTCAATATGTATCATCGGCAGTCCGTTAATCAGCAGTGTTACATCAAAACGCCTGTCCCTTGCCGGTGCATTTCTATTTTCATCTGTATTTAACGCACTATACTGATTAATAACCTCATAAACACTGCTTCCGCCTGCGATATGCTCGTGATTCATCACTACCAGATGCAGGCGCTCTGTATCCCGCTGAACATGCACCTGCACTTTTCCATTTTCACCAACAAGCCACTCCCCGGCTTTATAAAATGATGAAAACTGCAACTGGTTCTTTACCTGTTCAAATTCCGCATCTGAAAGCTTTTCTCCGTTTAACCTATCTTTATTGTTCTGCTCTAATATGTATTTAAAATTTGCCCATAAATCTTCTTCCGTCTTTAAATCTTTCCGGTATGTCCACTGTGAATCCCCATAAATTAACTGTTCTATCAGTTTTGTTTCAATCATTGATTCTAATTCTGCCATTTCTATCTTCCCCTTTTATCTGTATTTTGGTTTTTTGTTCTCTATATTTGTTGTTTTTATATTATTTGTGTTGTTTTTATAATTTTAATTTTTATACTTACGCTGATGAAGGGTGATGAGGTGGTCGAGGTTCTGAAAATACTCTCCAATTTTCTTTTGTTCCTCAGCATTAGGCATAGAAAACTCTGTTTTCAAAAAATTATCATTGTATAATCTCTTGATTGTGCTTCCCTCTATTCCAGACCACTTTACAGAAGAATAAATACACTTCAAAAATGAATTATCCACTCTATCATCATGCTTAAACCATACAATATTTGAGTCTTGGAAATACGCATCTTCACCCGCATATTCAACAGTTCGACCAATTGTACCTGATGCTGAAATTAACATATCTCCAACTTCGGGATACTGATATTTCTCTTTGTATTCTTCAAACAATGCTCTCGATATAAATGCATCTGGTTCACCACCAAAAGTTCCAATTTTATAAAATGGAATATCTCCTTCAGTTGCTGTTTGCTCTTTGAATATTCTCCTACACATCGAGACAGAACCCAAATCACCAAACTTACGCTTTTCCCAAACGTTAGTGGATTTTTCTCTCAAAACTCAACTTGTATGCTACTATTTTAGTTTTCATAAACAATATGTATATTTTTAAAATTATAAAAATTACATCGTTTTTATTGCACATAATATAATTAGCGGTAATTTTATACTTTTAATATCATTTTTGTGTTTTTAATATTTTTCATGCTTACGCTGGTGAAAAGTGATAAGATTATCAATGCAATCTAAATAGTTGCCAATTAATTGTTGTTCTCTCAACGATATATATGGAATTTCTATTGTTTTCATTCCCTCTATATCAATACTTCTACCATCTCTAATACCATACACGTGCGGTATTAATTTCTTTTTAATAAATTCATGTGACCTAAAATATGGATAATAAAATCTTGAATCCACATTTTCACCTTGAAACGTATGATACGCAGGGCTTACAATTCCGTCCATAGACGCCTTTTCAAGTCCTCCTTCAAATGAACGTAAATGTACAATAAAGTCATCTTTTTTCACCATTTTGTAACTTGAAAGATTTGATTTATCATACATCAAATTTCTATCCGATTCATCTCTTTTTACAGTTCCACCCCCTTGAATTATTGTCAATGCTGGAAGTTCTATGTGATTCTTTTCTGAATATTCCTTGAATACTTCCCCCAACTTACGCTGTTCCCAAGCTTTCGCCTAAAATTTTTCCCGCACCAACATCAACGCATAGCCCAGTAAATTTTGCCCTTTCCACTTTGCTTTATCCAATCTGTCCACATCTTTCATAGATAAACCAATGCCCCATATCCTGTCTTTTACAGCACATTCAGCTAATATACTGTCACCTGTACTCAATAGCAAATCCTTTAGTTTTTCATTTTGTGAAAATTTTGCCATTAGTCCTTGATATACAACAATCTGTCGAACACCATTCCAATAATTCTCATCATATCCCGAAACTGCTCGTCCCAACCACTTAATCTCTGCTACATCTGATGTTTGAAGTATCTTTGAAGCAATTCCCATGTCATGAAATAACATTGCCTTTTTATACATCATGTACTGTTCCATTGACGTAAAATGAATTTCATCAATACAAAATTCTGAAGGATACCAGTTACTTAAATAACCGTTTTCTTCTTCGGGATTGTGAAAACAGATTATTTTCATGAAACTGCACCAACTTTCTTTACTGCCAAATCCAGTTCCAAGTCATGAAGTCCATAATATGCTTTTTCTAAGAACTTTAATGGCACTTTAGAAATCACTTCCGCGCTCGGTACATTGTAATACCATTGATAATACGCATAAAATTCTCCCAGCCAGTCCGTCTGAAATCCCTGCAACCCCTTTCCCGGTTTTGCATTATATTTATCATTTTTTAAAAAGTATTCCCACAACGTCTGTACGTCCATTGTCATAACATACGCCTGTGATTCATCAATACTCTTGCGTGTTTTGCTTCTCATGTATGTTTCTATAAAATCCTCTGTATCCTTATCCGGAAATTTTTGTGCAAAAAAATCAAATAATTTACCCTGTACTTCAACCACATCATTCAAATATACATCTGCATATGCACCCATTCTTGTCACCTCACAATAATGTACTAAATACATTCGTTACCTTATTGGCATCTGAATCTATTAACTCTTTCATTTTCTTTCTAGCTGAAATATCCCGCTGATTATACTTTATATTAAAATCGTTAAATTCCACCAAAATCGACTCATCTTCCAATTCGCGCAAATGTGTATAAGCCAGTTCAGATTTTATACAATACTGAATACCTAACCCGCCTAATGAAAGCAGTTCTTCCAATATTTCCACGTCTATTTCATCACGAACAAACGACTTTGCAATGTAAAAATACGATGCATTTGCTCTCCAGCCTTTGATAACATCATATTCTGCTGTTTCAACGCCATATTTTTCTATAAATTTTTGTGCTAACATTCTGTATCGCTTAGAATCAGCCGCCGCACGGTGTTTCATCAGTTCTGCAAGCCAGCATAATATACTTTCTTTCTGAAAATCAAATATTTTCAATCCGTCTGTATCCAATTCATATTTATGAACCCAGCCATTCGATTCATCGGGTCTGCATACCGACCACTCTTTTGCCAGTTCAATATCTTCCGTGAGATAAAATCCCTTTCCATAATCATGCCGTGCTTCACCTAAACCGTATTTTGGTGTCACTTCTTTATTCGGACTGCCATGATATAATATAATTTTCCCCATTTTTATCACCTCAGCCCCTATATAAACATATTTTGCAACATAAATTTCTTGATATTTTGCAATTCATCACACTTACGCTGATGAAGAGTGATGAGGAGATCAAGGTTCTGAAAATACTCTGCAATTTTACTCTGTTCCGCTATATTAGAAGGTATTTTTATTGTTAGTGCTGATAATGATTTTTGACTTACCCCTTTAGCAGTTCCTCCACTTGCCAAAGCAATTAAGTCATTAATAACATTTGGAGTTCTGAGTATAGTCGCCAAAAAATCTTCCGAAATAATTTCACTTTTCACATCAAATGCAATAGTACGTTGGCTTAAGATATATTTGTTATTATCAGGTACTTGAGCAACATTTCCCATTGGCGCTTCAGTAGTAAATAACACCTGCCCTTTGTGTAATTCATTTCCACTCATCCATCTATCATATAACTCTTGATTTCCATAATGAACATCTTGATTGAAATCGATATACCCATTTTTCACATTAAGTGCTGAAAGAGCTAAGTAACCATTTTCACTCCAATCCATACCTAATTTTTTAGGTGTTCTTCCTCTAAAATCCGTTATTTTTTTGATACAACCTAACAACTTACGCTTTTCCCAAGCGTCAGTGAATCCTTCAAATCTAACTTCCGGAACTGTCTGTCCTTCCTTCGGAAACATTTTTTGTAACATGTATTTCTTTAACTTTTTAGTCTGTTCACACTTACGCTGGTGAAAAGTGATGAGGTGATCAAGGTTGGAAAAATAGGCTCCGATTTTCTTTTGTTCTTCATCATTATTGGTAATAAAAATATCAATCTTACCAATCTCATCCTTGTTAATTTTCTGTGGTATCGCAGTTACTAAGGTACGTTCTCTTAAGCCTTTCTGAAAAGCATTAGTTTTCATTGCATTACTTAAGAAATAAGAATCAATTTCGTTTGGTTTGAGCAATGCCAAGCTCACATAAAATGCCACTTTTTCTGCTGTTTCTACCACATTCGTAGTGCCAACATCTCCAATCCTAGTCATCAGAATATCACCCTTTTCAGGATATACTTTATAGTCTCTTTCAAAGGCTTCTTCAGATATATATTTTTCTGATTTAAGTGTTGCAATATTTTCTACTGATAAAAACATTATCCCAGAGTCTTGATAGTCAGGAGTTTGGTGAACTCCATCATAAATGCCTACCAATTCCTCCAACTTACGCTGTTCCCAATCATCAGTGAACCCTTTAAATCGAACTTTTGGTCTTTGCATCTTCATCACCCCTCAATCATCTGAATAAATTCGTTTAACGATGCCATAATATCCGCATCTGATGAAGTAAGTTCTTTTAAGAGGGATACAAACTCTCCTTCTGTCTTTTCTATTTCTTCATCTGTCTGCTTCATTTCTGACAATAATGCCTTTAAATCAATCGCTTCTTCTTCCTCGAAATTATCAACATATCTAGGAATATTCAGGTTAAAATCATTCTTTTCAATATCTTCAAAGCTTGCAAGAAATGCTTCTTTCTCTACCGTTTCTCTCTTATGGTATAAATCAATCACTGCATCAATATGTTCATCAGTCATTGTATTCTGCTTCTTGCCCTTTTCAAACTTCTGAGAAGCGTCAATAAATAACACGTCACGTCCCTCTCTGTGCTTTTTCAACACAATAATACAGGTTGGGATTGAAGTATTGTAAAATAAATTTGCCGGTAAACCAATAACTGCATAAATATTGCCTGAACGCAATAATTTTTCTCTTATTTTTCCTTCTGCCGCACCTCTGAATAAAACACCATGCGGAAGTACGATTGCCATTGTACCATTGCTTTTCAAATGATATAAACCGTGTAATAAAAATGCGTAATCTGCTTTGGATTTTGGTGCAAGGACTCCATAGTCACTGAATCTTTCGTCCTGTAAAAACCCTGCTGCCGCACTCCACTTTGCTGAATATGGCGGATTCATCAACACCATATTAAAATCTGTTTCTTCTCCTGTCGGCCAGTCCCCGTCAAGCGTATCACCATTGCGCAAAGTCTGATTTTCCGGTGCAATTCCGTGTAAGAACATATTCATTCTTGCAAGGTTATAGGTCGATGTCATTAATTCCTGTCCATAGTACTTAATATATGCCGGTTCTATAGAATATTTTTTTGCATTTAACAAAAGAGAACCCGACCCCATACATGGGTCATAAACGGATAATCCTCTTTTATCTTCCTGCCCTGCAATCGCAATTCGGGTTAAAATTTTAGATACTGCCTGCGGCGTATAAAATTCTCCTGCTTTTTTTCCGGTTTCTGATGCAAATTGTCCAATCAGATATTCATAAGCATTTCCAAGAACATCTGAATCCGAATTTAATAAATCGGCTTTATCAATTTCCTTTATCAGACTTGCGATTGTATCACTCTGCTTTTGGTCGCCCGTTCCCAAGCGATTGGAATACAAATCAATATCCGTAAATAAGTCTGCAAATAAATAATCACTCTGTTCAATATTATTAAATGCCTTTTGCAGTTGTTCACGGTTAAATGAATTGTTTCTGGCGGCATCTGCAAAAGATGTATACGTCAATTCAGGTTCTATCACATAATGACATTCTGACTGAATCTGCTCTTTTAATTCCTCTGCACTTTCATCTTGAAGAGCCTCTTTATAAGCCTGCAATGCTTCCTTTAAAGTTTGCGGCTTTTCATCATAAATTAAATCATAAACTTTTATCAAAAATGAATCCGATAAATATTTATAAAAAACAATTCCCAACAAATAATCTTTATATTCATTCGCGTCCATTTTTGAACGAAGAATGTCTGCCCCACTCCATAATACACTGATTAAATCCTTGCTGTTTTCCAATTCAGCCATTTTATATTTCCTCCAACACTTTCAGCCTGTCGCTTCATTTTATCGTTAGTCATAATTATATCATGCAGATATGAAAACCGCAACGCAAAAAGAACCACCTCTTACGAGATGGTTCTTTAGGTAAATACTATCTTTATCCAATATACCCTTTCTCAATATACCCAGCGATTTCCTTCGCAAAATATGTCAGGTAAACACAAGCGCCTGCGCGGTAAACGCCCGTTGCCATTTCGCAGACGATTTTTTCTTCGTCCACACAGCCAAGCTTTGCGCCTGCCTTTACCATGGCATATTCACCACTGACACTGTAGGCGGCAACCGGGACATTGACGGTATCTGCGACTTCACGCACAATATCCAGATAAGTCATTGCCGGTTTTACCATGATAATGTCTGCGCCCTCGGCAACATCTAACTGTGCTTCCTTTAACGCTTCCTTGCGGTTGTGAAAATCCATCTGGTACGACTTTCTGTCACCAAAGGACGGTGCCGAACCTGCCGCATCGCGGAACGGTGCATAAAATGAAGACGCATATTTTACGGCATATGACATAATCGGTGTATTTTCATAACCGTGCTCATCCAGCGCATTTCGGATTGCAAGCACTCTGCCGTCCATCATATCGGACGGGGCTACCATATCCGCACCCGCCTGTACATGCGAAACCGCCGTCTTTGCAAGCAGCTCCAATGTGCTGTCGTTGTCCACGTCATGTCCCTTTAACAGTCCGCAGTGACCGTGTGAGGTATATTCGCACATGCAGACGTCTGTAATCAGATACATTTCCGGAAAATGTGCTCTCGCCTCACGCAGTGCGCGCTGTACAATCCCGTCTTCCGCATAAGCGCCGCTTCCGACCTCATCTTTTACATCGGGAATTCCAAAAAACATGACACTTCTGACTCCCGCTTTTTCCAAATCCTCCAACGCATAAAGCATGGTATCGGTGGTGTAGCGGTACTGTCCTTCCATTGCCGGAATTTCTTCTTTTATTCCGCTTCCCTCGCGTACAAACATCGGATAAATCAGTGACGATGCGTCCATTCGTGTTTCCCGTACCATTTTTCTTAAAACGGGATTTTGTCTTAATCTTCTTGGTCTTGTAATCATTTTTTCCTTCTTTCCGCCGTATCAGACTTCAACTTCTACTATTTTATTTAAAATTTTTGTAAATTGCACAAATTCATCAGCATCACAGTTCTTTTTCGCCTGACAGACAAACTTATGTACCAGACTGTGAGCATTCTCCTGTCCCAGTGTCTCCTGCGCCCTTTCTGACAATGCCGCAATCGCCGGAAGTGCCTCCCCGAATGCCATATTTTTAACAAACTGTTCTTCATATTTTGACAGAATCGCTTTTGCCTTTGGCAGAGCCTCTAACTTTGCCGCATTATTCTGCCTTGCCAGATCCTGCATATCCTCCATGGAATAGCAGACAGTTTCCGGCACCTGTGACATTTCCGGCTCGATATCCGCCGGCACGGCAAGGTCAAAAAATACCCTCTTTTTCACCGGTGGATTCTGCGCCAGAAAATGTTCCTTCATCACCGTGTAATGCGGGCTTGCCGTTGCACTGATGACAATGTCCATGTCCGGCATATATTCATACCGCTTCTCATACGGAATGACTGTGTACCGCCTATCCTGTCCATGTAACGGGTGCGGCAGTTCGTGTCTTGCCGTGATAAAAATATTTAATTCCTGAAAATCCAGCGCATCTTTTAAAACAATACTGCCGATTTTGCCGGAAGCACCGATAATCATAACATTTTTTACCGGTAAATTCTGCTGACATTCCATAGCCGTTTTCAGTGCCAGCCCCGCGGTCGATATGGAAGACTTTGACAGGATTGTATCGGTCTTCATGCGTTTTGCCGCCGTAATCGCTGACTGGAACAGACAATGGAAAGTCGTTTTTGTATAACCGCTCTCCATTGCAAGAAAATAAGCATTTCTTACCTGTCCTAAAATCTGGTCTTCTCCAAGCACCGCCGAGTCCAGTCCCGCCGCCACGCAGAACAGGTGATGTATGGCATTTTTATCCGAGAATCTGCGGAATGCGTCCAACGCCGCCATATGCGTTTCGCTGTTTTTTTCAATGCCCGCCGCCGCTAAAAGAACATGCTGCATTCTGATAAAATTCTGATTTTCCGGTGTTCCGCTGCAATAAAGCTCCGTGCGGTTGCAGGTTGAAATCAGCACTGCTTCCTCGATTCCTGTATTCTCCTGCTGTCCGTCAGGCTCTGTCAGCTGTTTTAAAATATCTTTTGTCTGTTCGCTGTCAAATACGAATCTGCCGCGAAGCGATGCACGCGCCGTTTTGTGGCTGATACTCAATAACTGTATACTCATCTTTATGGTCTTTCTGAAATAATCCTGCACGTCTGCTTAATATCTTCCTGCGTATGTGCCGCAGATACAAACATCGCCTCAAACTGTGCCGGTGCCGTGTAAATGCCGTGGTCAAGCATATATCCGAAATACTCCGCATACGCGCTGGTGTCTGATGCCGTTGCCGTATCATAATCCACAACCGGCGTATCGGTATGAAACGCACACAACAGCGAACCAATCTGATTGACCTGCAACGGTCTTTTCTTTTCCCCCGCCCAATTTCTTAATGCCTGTGCAATCTGCTTTGCGCTCTCATCAATCTGTGTGTAATATTCCGGGTGTGCCTTTAAAATGCGCAGCGTTTCAATTCCGGCAGTCGTGGCAATCGGATTGCCCGATAAAGTTCCTGCCTGATAAACCGGTCCCTGCGGTGAAACCTTATCCATAATCTCCGCTTTTCCGCCATATGCGGCAAGCGGCATGCCGCCGCCGATAATCTTGCCGAGTGTCGTCATATCCGGCTCAATGCCAAACAGCGCCTGCGCGCCGCCGTAGCCCAGACGAAAGCCCGTGATAACCTCATCAAAAATCAGCACACTGCCATATTCCTTTGTAATATCTCTTAAAAACTGTAAAAATCCTTTTTTCGGCGGAACAACACCCATGTTTGCCGCAACCGGCTCTACGATAATTGCCGCAACCTGTCCCTTATATTCTTCCATTAACGCTCTGACGGAATCTTCATCATTGTAGAGCGCAACCAGTGTGTTTTTTGTATACGAAGCCGGAACACCACTGCTGTCCGGTACGGAAGTCGTCAGTGCCGCCGAACCGGCTTTTACCAAAAGTCCGTCCGAATGTCCGTGGTAATTGCCTTTAAATTTAATAATATAATCCCTTCCGGTATAGCCCCTTGCCGTGCGGATTGCACTCATTGTTGCTTCCGTGCCGGAATTAACAAGACGCACCTTTTTAATAGAAGGCATTGCCTCACAAATCAGCTCTGCCAGTTCATATTCCTTGCGGGTCGGCGCACCAAACGTCAGACCGTCCGCGCAGGCTTTCTGCACCGCTTCAATCACCTGTGGGTGGGCGTGTCCCAAAATGCCCGGTCCCCATGAACATACATAATCAATATAGGTGTTGCCGTCTTCGTCCGTAATATGGCTTCCCTTTGCATTTTTTATAAACAGCGGTGTCCGTCCGACTGCGCCAAAGGCACGCACGGGGCTGTTGACACCACCGGGAATTTTCTCCTGTGAAGCTTTAAATAACTGTTCTGACTGTTGTGTATTCATCTTTTTTCCTTTCTGAAAATCCGCCTGACTTCTATTCTGCACTATATTTTCACAGATGTATCCGTTTTCAATTTTATCCGGCATTTGCATTTTTACAACGGTTACAACGGTTTCTCAACCTGTGTGCCGTCATTCATTGCCTGCCTGTATAATATCCTGCAACACCGCCTGCGCAATACCCTCGCTGTCCGCCTTTTTTGCCACTGTCGTCACCGAAAGCCCTGCTTTTTCACACGCTTTTGCCGTCTGCGGCCCGATTGCCACGATTTTCGGCAGCTTTAAACCGTCCGTGACTTCTTTAAAGGCTTCTGCCGCCGTGCCGCTTGCAATGACAACATAATCCATATCCGGGCAAATGCGTCTGCACTCCTCTATTCTGCGCATATCCTGCCGTGTTTCATACAGACAGATACTATCCGTTTCACACTCTTTTTCTTTTAATTGTTCTGAAAGTACAGGACTGCTCTGTCTGCCCTGCACCAGCAGCACCTTATCTTTTCTGTTAAGCGTATCCGCCCAGATACTGCCGAGCGTTTCCGCGTTAGCCCGCTGTGGCACAACATCCGCGATATAACCGTAGCTTTCCAGCACCTCTGCCGTTGCCGCTCCGACTACGGCAAATTTTACGCCGCCAAGCTTTCTTCTGTCAACATGAACTTCCGATAATGCGGCAAAAAACTGATGCACGCCCATGGCACTCGCAAATACAATCCATGAATAATCCGAAACCACACTTAATATTTGCTGTGTCTGCGCCTCTCTGCATGGATACGTTTCTATCAGGCTGATGTCCACCGTTTCCGCACCGAGCTGTTTTAATGTGTCCTCCTGCTTTGCAATCAGACTGCGTGTTCCCGTCAGTAAAATCCTTTTGCCGGACAGCGGCTTTTGTTTTGCAGACATCAGTTCTTCTGACAATGCCGCCACCTCACCGATAACAATGATTGCCGGTGTCTTTATTTTTTCTTTGTGCACCTTTACGGCAATATTTTCAAGAATTCCGGTCACGCTTTGCTGTCTTGCCGAAAGTCCGTTGGAAATGACTGCCGCCGGAGTTTTTACATCTTTTCCGTATTGGATAAGCTTCTGCGTAATTTCATCAATCCGTCCAAGTCCCATTAAAAAGACGAGCGTTCCTTCTTCCTTTGCCAGTACGGCATAATCGATGGCCTGCTTTTTTTCTTTCCCTTCATGTCCCGTGATAATATGCACCGATGCCGCACAGCCCCTGTGCGTTACCGGAATCCCTTCTGCGGCGGGTACACTGTAGGACGAAGAAATACCTGACACGATTTCAAACGGAATTCCTTCCTTTTTTAATGCCAGCGCTTCTTCACCGCCCCTGCCAAAGATAAACGGGTCGCCGCCCTTTAACCGCACAACATAGCCTCCCTTTTTTGCTTCACCCACAATCAGGCGGTTAATCTCCTCCTGCTCCATAAAATGTGCATTTGCACGTTTGCCGACATACAGCAGCTTCGCTTCTGTCTTTGCCTCATTTAATATAGAAGGGGAAATTAAATTATCATAAATAATCACATCGGCTCTGCGCACACACTCCAATGCCCGCAGGCTCATCAAATCCTTTGCACCGGGACCTGCGCCCACTAAAGATACCGTCTGCACCTTTAATGATGCCGCCACATTTTCCGCCAGTGCAACGGCATCGGCTGGCTGTGTGCCGTCTGTCTTTTTATCCACTCTTTGAAGATTTTTTCCGTCCTTTGCATACATGCCCGAAATCCAAAATCCGTCCTCTGACTTTTCACAGCATACGCCGCAGGGTGCATTACAGCTTCCGTCCAGCGCTGTTAAAAAGGCGCGCTCTGCCATAAGGACTGCCCTCGCATTTTCATCATTTAAACAGTCCATGACTTCTTTTAAGCTGTCCTTGCAGATTTCCACGGCTAAAATGCCCTGTCCTGCTGCCGGTAAAAAGTCTTCCTTTGAAAAATATTCGTAAAACAAGCCGTCTTCCTGCTCTAAATGCAGGCGCTTTAAGCCCGCCGCCGCCAGAATAATGCCGTCATACTGTCCGTCTTTTAACTTTTGCAGTCTGGTCGGCACATTGCCCCTGAGCATGCGGATTTCCACAAATGGATTCATTGCTTTTATCTGTAATTCCCTGCGCAGGCTGCTTGTTCCGATTACACTGCCCGCCGGAAGGTCTTTAGCGGAAATCCCTGTCCGTGTCACCAGTACATCGCGGCAGTCTTCCCGCGCAAGCACCGCCCCGATACACAGACCGTCTGCAAGCTGCATCGGCACATCTTTGGCGCTGTGTACGGCAATATCAATCGTTTTGTCCAAAAGCTGCTGCTCGATTTCCTGTGTAAAAACACCTTTTCCACCAAACGAAGCCAGCGGCTGATGTAAAATAATATCGCCCTTTGTAATAATAGGAACGATTTCTATTTTTTCTTTTGGAAAATGTTCCTGTATTTTTTGTTTTACCAGCTCCGTCTGAATCATTGCAAGCTTACTTGTACGCGTTCCGATTCTAATCATGTTCCCTCCCGCTGTGTCTGTTTATTATCGTATCCAGTTCCTCCGCTGTCAGCGGACGTTCCTTTATACACCCTGCTTCAAAAATTTCAGTAAAACAGCTTTTGCGCTCCGCTTCGGTTTCAAACCGGCGCTGTACGCGCTCCCGCACCGCGCCAAGCTGTGCATTTAACGCACCGTAATACGGCGGAAGTTCTTTTTCAACCGTTCTGCGGATTTTCTGTGTCAGAACCGGACTGTTACCACCGCTGCTGAAGCCCACGACAACCTCGTCCTGCTTTATCAAGGACGGAAAGTAAAAACTGCACAATTCTTTATCGTCAACCGTATTAATCAGGATATTTTTTTCTTTACACAGTTCTGCGATTTTGCGGTTTAACGCCCTGTCATCGGTTGCGGCAATGACAAACTGACAGCCCTCTAAATCTGCTTCTTCAAACGTACCGTATGCCAGCGTAAGCTGTGTCTGTCCTTTCGTTGTATTTTTAAGCGAAGTCAATTTCTCACAGTATGTCAGTGCTTTTATGTAAATATGTGCGCCAAACGGCAGCAGTGCCGCCGCCTTCCGGTATGCAACCTCACCGCCGCCCATAATGAAACATTTTTTATCCTGCAAATCAACAAAAAAGGGGAAATATGCCATTGTGCCTTTTATCCTTTCCGTTTTTATCCTTTATTAAAAAAAGCTGCCGGACTAAGCCCTTTTACTTAGTGCGGCAACTTTTAAATTTATTCCATGAAAAGTGGTGTTGAATAATATCTGTCACCACTGTCCGGCAGCAGTGCAACAATCGTCTTACCCTTATTTTCAGGACGCTTTGCAAGCTGAATTGCCGCATATAATGCCGCTCCTGAAGAAATACCGACTAATACGCCTTCTTTTTTGGCAAGAAGCTTTGCCATATCAAATGCAACATCATTGTCAATCGGCATGACTTCGTCATAAATCTCCGTATTTAAAACCTCCGGCACGAAACCTGCACCGATTCCCTGTAATTTGTGTGCCCCTGCGCTTCCGCCTGAAAGCACCGGTGAACCTGCCGGTTCGACTGCAACCACCTGAACTTCCGGTTTTACGGATTTTAAATATTCGCCGACACCTGTTAATGTACCGCCTGTACCGACACCGGCAACAAAGATGTCAACTGCGCCGTCTGTATCTTTGTAAATTTCAGGACCGGTTGTCTTTCTGTGCATTGCCGCATTTGCCGGATTGACGAACTGTCCCGGAATAAAGCTGTCCGGAATTTCTTTTGCCAGCTCATCTGCTTTTTCAATCGCACCCTTCATGCCGCGTGCGCCCTCTGTCAGCACAATTTCTGCACCGTATGCCTTTAAGATGTTGCGGCGCTCAATACTCATTGTTTCCGGCATGGTCAGAATAATGCGATAACCCTTGACTGCCGCAATCGCCGCCAATCCGATTCCGGTATTGCCGGAAGTCGGTTCAATAATTACAGAACCTTTCTTTAAAATGCCTTTTTCCTCAGCATCTTCAATCATTGCCTTTGCAATTCTGTCTTTTACACTGCCTGCCGGGTTTAAATATTCCAGCTTTACAAGCAGGGTGGCAGGAAGATTTAATTCCTTTTCGATATTTTCAACTTCTACCAACGGTGTGTTGCCAATCAGTCCTAAAGTTCCCTTATAAATATTTGCCATAACATCCTCCATTCCGCAGGCATACCAATGCCGGAGGAATCGCGAACTGAATTTATTCAGTTCTGCGATAAGGGCTGATTTATGATGCCTGCCTCATAAATCAGCCGTATGAAAAATAATTGCACCAGCATTATTTTTCATACTTGTCTCCAATTCCGCAACAACATATCATTCTTAATTCATTTAGCCCTATTATATCGCCTTAATTCCTACTAGTCAACTAGAAATTAAGGGAATTACTGTTTTTTATCTTCCAACGTGTCCTCAAACACCAGCAGATACACCGCCGCCCCGTAGTCTAAGCGGCTTCTTTTTTCATAGTCAAACGCTGTCCATATCCGCCGATTCTGGAAAGTATTCTGATTCTGTGTTTCACTTATCTGCACTTTCGGATTGCTCTGTGCCGTCTGTTTTTTCAAATTCCGTTCCGGTAAATCCACCGAAATTCCCGCTTTTTGAAGTGTCCTCTCCGAAATCAGCTCAAAATGTGCGGTCTTTGGCATTGCGTATACCACCGCCATTTCACGGATAACGTTTTTGTACGGCTGTAAATCAGGTGCAAACGGCGGTCTTGTTTTTAAATTTTCGCGTTCATACAAATCAAAAATCAACAGTTCCGTAAAAAGTTCCAGCTGAGCTTCCATCTGCATATCTTTCGTTTTTTCACATCCCGATTCTGCCTGTGTGCCTGAAAAATCCGCACTGTCCGGTGCTTTCTGTACCTGCATAATCCGCAGTTTTGCCGCATCGTAAAAATGCTGATACCTTGTCATGCGCGAATGTTTTACCGCAAACAGCCCGTTCTTTTCATAATAATCCGCAAGATATGCAAACATCGCATACGGTGTATCAAAAAACTCCCGCAGATATGTCAGACTTTGCACATACTGGCGGCTATTATAGTACAGCTCCACCATTTCCTCCACCGCTTTTAACGTCAGGACATCGGCATATGAAATCCACTTTGTATACAGCACCTCATACGGCGCCGTATCGGTGTATACAATGCCATATTCTTTGGCATTTTGATACATTTTCGAGCCTTTTAACACCTTTAAAAAGCCAAGCTGTAACTGGTCCGGCTGCATATTGTATACATCATTAAACGACTGCTCAAACCGCTCCAGATTTTCATACGGCAGTCCCGCAATCAAATCCAGATGCTGATGCACATTTCCCGCGCTGTGTACCGATGCCACAACCTTTTTTAATTTTTCCAGATTCATCGTGCGGTCGATTGCCTCAATCGTCTGCAGATTGGTGGACTGCACACCGATTTCAAGCTGCACCAGTCCTTCCCGCATGGCTGCAATTTCCGCCAGTTCCGCTTCATTGAGCAGATCCGCCGCAACTTCAAAGTGAAAATTTGTCACACCATTGTCATGCGTGCGCAGAAAATGAAGCAGTGCCAGTGTTCTTTCATGATTGCAGTTAAACGTTCTGTCTACGAATTTGACCTGCGGCACTTTAGCATCCAGAAAAATCTGCAATTCCGCAAAAACAAGCGGCAGGCTTCTGAAACGCACCGAGCGCGACACGGATGACAGACAATAACTGCACCCAAACGGACATCCACGGCTGCTCTCATAATAGATAATTTTGTGTTCAAAGACACGCATATCCTGATATACAAAAGGCAGTTCGTCCATATTCATCAGTTCGCGGTACGGCGTTGCCACAATTTCTCCCGTCTGACTGCGAAAACAAATCTGCCGTACTTTTAGCAATTCTTTCTCGCAGTTTTCATCAAAATTTTCATAACAGGCGGCAAGTTCGCAAAATGTCTGCTCTCCCTCACCTATCATCACGCCTTTAATCTGCGGATGATTTTTAAGAACTTCCTTTGCATCGTAGCTCACTTCCGGTCCGCCGAGCCATATGTCCGTATCCGGCAGAATTTTTTTTAATTCGCAAATCATGCGGTGAATCATTTCAATATTCCAGATATAACATGAAAATGCAAGCACATCGGGCTGTTTTTTATAAATGTCTTTTATGATTTCTTCCTGTAGCTGGTTAATGGTATATTCTGCCAGTTCAACCGTGTCCTTCCTGTCGGAATGGGCATCGTGATACGCTTTCAGGCTGTACACGGCAAGATTGGAATGAATGTATTTTGAATTAACCGCCGTTAATAATATTTTCATCTTATAAAATCCTCAGACTTCAAATTCTGTATTTACTGCGCTTCTGTCACAATATCGCCGAGCTGATAGCGGATTACCTTGCTGACCTCTTTTAACGGCAGTTCGACCTGATAGCCGATTTTTCCGGCACTAAACATAATTGTGTCATACTCTGCTGCCTCTTTTTGAAAAGTCGTCTTGAAAAATTTCTTCATGCCGATTGGCGAACAGCCGCCGTGGATGTAGCCTGTCAGCCCCAGCAGTTCTTTGGATTTTACCATGTCAATCGACTTTTCCCCGACTGCCTTTGCCGCCTTTTTCAAATCCAGTTCCTTTTCCACCGGAATAACAAAAACATAGTGATTCCCGGATTTTGCAACTGTAACGAGAGTCTTAAACACTCTTTTCGGGTCTTGTCCAAGCACCGCCGCAACTTCCGTTCCGCTGACTGCATCGGTCGTTACATAGCTGTGCGGCTGATAGGCAATTTTTTTCTGTTCCAGTATCCGCATGACATTCGTTTTTTCTTCCATTTCGATTTTCCTTTCTTATTTATTTCATTTATACAAGTCTTGTCGTCCACTTCGTACAGTCCCAGACTTCGCTTGCAAGTCCTTCATAAAATTCCGGCTCATGGCAGACCATCAGGATACTGCCCTTGTATTCCTTTAATGCGCGCTTTAATTCATCTTTGGCATCGACATCTAAATGATTGGTCGGTTCGTCCAGCACTAAAATGTTGCTTTCACGGTTAATCAGCTTACACAGGCGCACCTTTGCCTGCTCGCCACCGCTTAATACACGCACCTTGCTCTCAATATGCTTCGTGGTCAGTCCGCATTTTGCAAGGGCGGAACGCACCTCGTACTGGGTGTATGCCGGAAACTCCTGCCAGATTTCTTCCAGACAGGTCGTATCCACACCCGCCATTTCCTGCTCAAAATAGCCGATTTCCAGATAGTCACCCTGTTCCACTTCGCCTGAAATCGGCGGAATCAGTCCTAAAATGCTCTTTAAGAGCGTGGTTTTTCCGATACCGTTTGCACCGGTCAGCACAATTTTACTGCCCCGCTCCATTTCTAAATCCAGTGGCTTTGAAAGCGGTTCATCATAGCCGATAACAAGCTGTTTGGTTGTAAAAATGTACCGCCCCGGTGTTCTTGCTTCTTTAAAATGAAATTCCGGCTTTGGTTTTTCGGAAGCCAGCTCAATCATATCCATTTTATCAAGCTTTTTCTGGCGGGACATCGCCATATTTCTTGTGGCAACACGCGCCTTGTTTCGTGCAACAAAATCCTTTAACTGCGCAATTTCCTTCTGCTGTCTGTTGTAAGCTGCCTCTAACTGGGCTCTTTTCACCTCGTAAACCTCCATAAATTTGTCGTAGTCGCCGACATAGCGGTTTAACTGCTGATTATCCATGTGATAAATGAGGTTGACCACGCTGTTTAAAAACGGAATGTCATGCGAAATCAGAATAAACGCATTTTCGTATTCCTGAAGGTAACGCTTGAGCCACGCAATATGCTCTGCATCTAAGTAATTGGTCGGTTCGTCCAACAGTAAAATATCCGGCTTTTCAAGCAGAAGCTTTCCGAGTAAGACTTTTGTACGCTGTCCGCCGCTTAATTCACAGACGTCGCGGTCCAGCCCCAGATCGAGCAGTCCCAACGCTCTTGCAACTTCCTCTACCTTTGCATCAATCATATAAAAATCGTGCATTGTCAGCATATCCTGAATCACACCGAGTTCTTCCATATACTGTTCCATTTGTGCTTCGTCCGCATCGCCCATTTTGGCACAGATTTCATTCATGCGTTCTTCCTGCTGATATAAAAAGTCAAATGCCGAAGCCAGCACCGAGCCGATTGTCATTCCTTTTTCCAGTACGGCATGCTGGTCTAAATAGCCGACACGCACATTTTTTGCCCACTCTATTTTTCCTTCATCAGGCATCAGCGACCCTGTGATAATATTCATAAATGTTGATTTTCCCTCGCCGTTTGCACCGACAAGTCCGATATGCTCTCCCTTTAACAGGCGGAAAGATACATCTGTAAAAATCGCTCTGTCACCAAATCCGTGTGATAAATGCTCCACATTTAAAATACTCATAAAACCTCCATTGTCTGTTGTTATTGTGTAAATAAAAAGGCCTGCCACAATCTCTGCGGCAAGCCTGTTTTGTTATCCTTTATTACAGTTCTTTATAATCATCTGCCCGAAATCTTTTATAGTATACCACAAGTCTGTCTTTTTGCACGCGAATCTTTTTTAACTGGATTCCGCCTGCTAAAAATTCCTGCGGCATATTATTAATGAAATACTTTTGAAGCATTTTTCGCAGCTGTATATTTCTGGAACGCTGTGCTGCCGCCAGAATAAAAATGAAAAAGAACAGCACGCCCTTTCCCACCAGCGGTGTATCAAACCAAAACCGGATAAAAAGCGTATCCGAGATAAAATATATCACGCCGCAGAGTACGACAGCATAAATTACCGCCGTAATATACGACCTCATCCATTCCCTAAGGGTCAACGCCTTTAATTTATAAAAAAAACTGTGATAATTCTTTGATTCTTCCGGGGTAATCGGTAACTCATAAACTTCCATAAATATCCCTGCCTTTCCGTTTACCTTCATTATAGTACAGTATACCACAACCGGATTGGTAAATCTATGAATATTATGCTAAATAATTATGAAAAGTGCGTGTACTTCCCACAGATTATTGTACAAAAATGAATCTGCCGATGGATTAGTCATCACTTAAGACTTCTTCTACATGCCGGATTGACACATCTAAAAAATTGGATATTTCATAAACCGGCACCCCATTGTCATATAAAATAAAAATCAATTCTTCTGTCGATGTGCCTTTTTTACGTTCTGCCTCGATAAAATAGCGTACTTTTTCTTCGTCCATACAAAAATCCCCATTTCCAAGTATTTTTCACCTTAAACATTTACAAAGCACTACAAGCCGCCATAAACACAGTCATTATTCTATTCTGTTATTCACGATTTCATTACTTTCATTATAAAAAATCTTCCATAAACTTTCCATAGGACAAAAGGCTCAAAATGTTTCGAATCAATTTATTCTTCGTTTACAAAAATACACGGTTAATTTATAATTTGGACTTTTTTTAGACACATTTGTCCCGTATTATAATAATCGTTGAAAGGCAATAAGCTTTTTTCATACACTTTTTCATATTTTCATACAGATGAAGAAGTCTATCAATATAACAGCTTTCCCGCTATTATATCTTCTTCATTTGTAAAAAACTTTCCCCTATAATAGCGGCGGG